>PPYE01584653.1_pt1 | contig 208590 bp, 215 predicted proteins | sample 1559881 | NCBI WGS metagenome assembly PPYE01 (sample SAMN08240022, study PRJNA423297) | Human gut metagenome, whole genome shotgun sequencing project.
TTAGCGACATTAATCATAACACAAATCGGTATTCACTATGGATTTTTTATATGTTCAATTTCAGTTTACAATTAACCACAGATATTGAAGCCATTCAAAATGCTAAACGCGAATTTATTAGTGATACCGGTGAAACAATTGAAGTTGGTAATGCGGAAGTCTTAAGTATCACCGGTGGAGCAACAGAAACCTTAACTGATGGTAATATTGGTGTCGTTAATGATGGAGCTAAAGGCTTTAAAGTTAAATTATCATCTAAACTTTCCGGTTTAGAACGTGTTACTGTAGGCTCCGGTGATACAGCAACTATTATTGCCACTGATAGTGTAACTACTACGGAACTTGTAGCCGGTAACACTACGGTTAATACGGACGGTGTAACTATTAAGGCTACTGATTCAGCTAAATCAGATATTAAGCTTACTAGTGATACTATTAGCATGGGTAAAAATCAGATTCATGATGTAGCAGCCGGTGAAGCTGAAACTGATGCAGTTAATGTAGGTCAGTTGAATAGTGCGGTAACGAATATCGGATCCAATATGAACTATTTAGGAAATCAAATTAACAAACTGGATAATAGAGTAAATCGTGTTGGTGCCGGTCAGACAACTAATTACGGTTCCAGTCAGGCTATGGCTCAGGAAATCGATAATCTCCGTGGTGTAGTTAACGATCAGCAGTCCATGATTCAGTCGCAAAATCAGAAATTGGATACGCAAAGTGCTCAATTGGAAGAACAGAAACAACGTATCGAAGAATTGACTGAGCTTGTGAATTCGTTGGTTAACAAATAAGAGGAGAGAATATTTGTAGCTAAATAGTGTGTAGAGGATCAATGTCGCATTATAACTGCATAAAGTATTACAATTGAATAAAGTAAAAAGAGCGGTAGCAAATACCTGTAATCTCAAATTGGGATTAAGTATTGCTACCGCTCTTTATTTAATTTAAAGTGCAATATTTTCAAAATTTAGGCATAAAAATGGTGGACCACCAGGGGTTCGAACCCTGGACACCCTGATTAAGAGTCAGGTGCTCTGCCAGCTGAGCTAGTGGTCCACAACAATATAGCTATTATATACTTATTGTTTCGAAATGTAAACCCTTATAGGAGGAAAGTTTAAAAAATATGTAAAAATTATTGAAGGAGTGTCAACTAAAGTATTTTAAATATCGAATCAATCCTGTGTAATGTAAACTTTTATACCTTCATTTTTTGTAAAAATAATGTAATAACTTATAACAAACCAGTAATTAAAGGGTAAAGCGTCACCGTTGGTGGGTAGTAAAAAATGTATATTTTCGGTATAATTAATTGAAAGAAGTAATAGGGAAATTCTCTATTATTATTTTAAATTAGCAGAAATATGAGGGCAGAGAGATGAAGTATCGAAGTACACGAAGTGAAGAAACGGTAAACGAAACGTATGCGTTGCTTCACGGGTTAGCGAGTGACGGCGGCTTATATGTGCCGGCCTTATTTCCGGAGCGTTGTTTGACGTATGACATGGTAGCGGAAAAATCTTATGAGGATATTGCGTATATCGTATTAAAAAATCTTTTCACAAGTTTTGATGAAGCGGAATTGCGTTCCATGATAGCATCGGCTTACAGCAAAGCTAATTTCAGTACGCCTGACATTGCGCCGTTGCATTCCATCTTGGAACGTTTGTCGGTACTCGAGTTGTTCCACGGACGTACGCAGGCTTTTAAAGATATGGCCTTGTCTTTGTTTCCATACTTGTTGGTGGCAGCCAAAGAAGCGGAAAAAGAAACGGATGAGGTGCTTATTTTGACGGCTACTTCCGGTGACACGGGTAAAGCGGCGTTGGAAGGTTTTAAAGACGTAGTGGGGACTCATATTCAGGTCTTTTATCCGACTGACGGCGTGAGTCCGATGCAGCAGGAACAGATGCAAAAACAGGAAGGCGACAATGTCAATGTAACGGCGATTCGCGGTAATTTTGACGATGCGCAGCAGTTTTTAAAACGTCTTTTTGTAGATGAATCGATGGCTGAAAAAGTGGCGGCTAAGGGCGTTCGCTTTTCCAGTGCCAATTCCATTAATATCGGTCGTTTGGCACCGCAGGTGGTTTATTATGTGGCGGCGTATGCGGAACTGGTAAATCAAGGTGCGATTCATCGCGATGAAGCGTTTAATGTGGTGGTACCGACCGGTAATTTCGGCAATATTTTGGCCGCTTATTATGCGAAAAAGATGGGTGCGCCTATCGGTAAGCTGATTTGTGCTTCCAACCGTAACAATGTTTTGACAGACTTTTTCAAAACAGGCACCTATGATATGAAACGCGAATTCTACACGACGATTTCACCGTCCATGGATATTTTGGAAAGTTCCAATTTTGAACGTTTCTTATATTATGTGAGCGGCGAAGATTATGAAGCAACCAACAGTCGTATGAAGGATTTGAAACAAAAAGGTTCTTTGTCGGTAACGGCTGAAGAATTACAGCGCATCCAGAAAGATTTCAGCGGTCAGTATATGTCCGACGAAGAAACGAAAGCTGTGATTGCACAGATTTATAATTCTTACGGTTACTTGATGGATCCGCACACGGCGGTGGCCATGGGCGCCTACATGAAAGAATTGCGCGAGCATCCGGAAGATGGCGGTCGTCATACGGTGATTGCCGCGACGGCACATCCGTTTAAATTCCCGAATCCGATTTGCGAAGCTCTGGAAATTCAGACAGGCGATACGCCGTATGAAAGCCTTGAGCACATCAGTGCCGTGACGGGCGTGGCGTGCCCTAAACAACTTGCAGCTTTGCAGTCTAAGGAATTACGTTTTACCAAAGTCATTGATAAAGAATCAATGGGGAAAGAAATTCTTGCTTTTGTCGATACGTTCAAAAAATAAGCTGTATAGAGGTTAATGACGAGTTATTAAACCGTGGCGACTACTTGTTAACGCTAACGTTGTTTGTTAATACTATATAGCAACATAATATTAGTGACAGAACTAAAGAAAGTAGTGACAACGTGAGACAAGCTTTTTTCTATGCCATCGCATCCGCTTTGGCATTTAGTATCATGAATTTATTTGTAAAAATGTTGGGTCAAGCCATGCCGGCGGCGGAGATTACCTTTTTCCGCGGTCTCATCGGCACGGTGGCGGTCCTGGCATATATGCAGCTTAAGGGCATTGCCTTTTCTACCGAAAACCGTGGGATGCTAACGATTCGCGGGATTTTCGGCGGGCTCGGCAACTTGTGTAACTTTATTGCCCTGGCGTACATGAAATTGGCCGATGCGGCGATTTTATTCCAATTGTCCGGCATTTTTGTGTTCATTTTCAGCACGCTCTATCTGAAAGAGTCGGTTCCGAAAGGAGCCGGCAAATGGCTCTTGGTGATTTTGGCAGCTGTTGCCATTATGGTTAAGCCGTGGTCATTCAGCGAGTTCCATTGGTATTCGCTCTATGCCATCGCGGGAGCAGCTTTTGCGGCTGCAGCCTATACGACTATTCGTAAGCTCACTATGGCCGGCCATCACAATAATTATGAAATTATGTTTTATTTCTTAGTGACTACCATGCTTGTCGGTGGTCTTTTGATGGGACCTAATTTTGTATGGCCTGATATGCGGCAATGGGTTATCCTTGGCATTATCGGCGGGATTTCCGTGTTTGCCCAATTCTTCTTAACCGGTGCATTTGTGGCCACCAATGCGATTGTGGCACAATTTTTACAATATATCGGCGTATTCTTCAACGCCATGTGGGGCTTTGTGATTTTTGACGAAACCTTATCGTGGATGACGATCTTGGCCGGTATTATGATGTTTATCGCATCGGTTATGCTTGCTCGTTTAAAAGAGCAAAACGTTAAAGTATAAGCCCTAACAAAGGTAGGTGCCGATATGTACTTAGCAACTTTGGAAATTGATAATTTTCGTAACTTGGATCGTATGAAATTGAGTTTTCACGAGCATTGTAATTATCTGATTGGTGAAAACTCTATCGGGAAGACCAATTTATTGGATTTGATTCGCATCATGACGTCGGGTCAACGCCTGGTAGCCGGAGATTTCTTCGATATCGTAAAACCGGTTAAAGTGCGGCTTGAAATTGTAGTGTCGCCCCATGAGGAGTTGCCTCGTCTTTTGACCAAGGCCGTTAAAAACGGTCGCATTTGGCTCGAATGGGAGCAAATCAGCGTGGCGGCGAAACCGCGGCTCTATGAAGTATTGACTACCAGTGCACGGCGCTCGGTGCCGCTTCAAACGCTCACCTACATGCCGTATTTTACCTTTCGCGACATCGGGCTCTATTCCTTTGATACCATGGATGAGTCCTTTTACGAAGAGCTTCGCGATGTGCTCGGAGAGGCTCTTGATGTGGCCATTTGTAAAAAAGATTCGCCGGTCACGAAGTCTATGTCACTGATAGCTTTGCGCATTCGTCAGTTCCAAATGGTGATGCCGCATTTGCCGATTTATATGATTATCGTATTGGCACAGCTCACGCAGTGGCCGCTTATGGAACGGGGATCAATGTCCCATCCTAAAATCGAGAAGGGTGAACGGTACGCCGGTTTTTATACGCCCGATGCTTTGCGCCTCGTAACGATGGTGGTATTTCGTTTGGTGCAAAAGATTTTTCGTTTGAAGCAGCAAAATAAGCTGGAACCGCGTGTTGTTGTCATAAAAGGTAAACGATATTTGCCGCTTGCCGTCAGTCTGGATGAAGTGGAAGCCCATTTGAACCCGCTGATGCAACGGGCCATGGTGGATTATTTTAAAGAAATGCTGGCCAATGAAAATATCGGTTTTTTACGGATTCTAAAAGATGTATTCGGCATCGACGGTATTTTGGGCCATGTATTTATTGTTACCCATTCGGCGGAAGTATTGTCTGATGATTATCGGCAGATTATTCGTTTTTACCGTCAGCCGTCGGGTTCGGTTAAAATCGCCTGCGGTGTTAATTTTGAAGTGTCCTCTGAAGCGGAAGAGCATTTGATTGCGTATTTTTCCGCCGTGAAAGAGGCACTCTATACACGATGTGTTATGATAGTAGAGGGCGAAACGGAGTACAGCAGCTTCCGGCAGTTTGCCAAAACGCTGGGGGTTCCGCTCGACTTTTACGGAATCGGGCTTATTAATGCCCGCGGTCAAGGGTCAATCAGTCGCTTGGCCGAGTTATTTAACCGCTTTGACATTCCCGTCATTGCCCTATATGATAGAGATGTACGGACTGATGCGAAAGCGGGTCAGAAACAGGTATATTTCACAGATACAATTTGCTTTGAATATGATTTGGTGAGTCATTTGATTCGCCGGCGTCAACGGGCCATTTTGGATTCCATTGTACGCATGGTGGTCAGTCTTGAAGGGGGCTCGCAACTGGTGTCCAAAAAAGCGATCACCCAAGGGGTGGATAAGCTGATTAAGTATGCCAAGTCGCAAAATGAGTCACTTCAAGGGTTGGTTAATCGGGCGTTTCATGAACGCAAATTAAATTCGATTCCGAATCGGGAAGAGCATTTATTGGAAGTGTATTATTTCAGTTGGCTCTTTTTTCAAAAAGGAATTACCATCGGCAAATGTATTGGGGATAATATAAAAGAGCGGGAGGATATTCCGCCTGCGTTTGTAAGAGTTATAAAAAAAGCACAGCAGCTGGCGCAACAACAGGATGCGTGGTTAGCTGTGGCAGAGGAGACGAAATATGGAAAATAAGACATACGAATTCGGTTTAGTCGGTTTGGCCGTTATGGGTCAGAACTTGGCACGCAACGTGGCACACAAAGGTTTCAGCATTGCTGTATATAACCGTACACCGCAGAAAACGGATGAATTCTTGGCAAAATTCGGCCATGAAGGCAATATCGGCGGTGCTCACAGCCCTGAAGAACTCGTAAACATGCTTGCTAAACCTCGCAAAATCATGTTCCTCGTAAAAGCCGGCCAACCGGTAGATGATATGATTGCAGCGTTCTTGCCATATTTGGATAAAGGCGATATTTTGATCGATGGCGGTAACTCTTATTTCAAAGATACTCGTCGTCGCAGCCAAGAGCTCGAAGCTAAAGGTTTCCGTTTCTTAGGAGTTGGCGTATCCGGCGGGGAAGAGGGTGCACTTAACGGTCCGAGCCTTATGCCGGGCGGTAATGAAACGTCTTACAAAGAAGTGGAAAAGATCTTTACATCTATCGCTGCTCAAGTAGCTGACGGTCCTTGTTGCAGTTATGTAGGTGATGACGGTGCCGGTCACTATGTAAAAATGGTACACAACGGCATCGAATACGGCGATATGCAGCTCATCTCCGAAGCGTACTATATGATGAAAGAATTACTTCACATGAGTGCTGAAGAAATGGCTAATGTGTTCACCGAATGGAATAAAGGTGTGCTCGACTCCTACTTAATTGAAATTACGTCCAAAATCTTACGCGTACGCGATAAAGCAACGGGCGAACCGTTATTGGAAAAAATCCTCGACAAAGCCGGCCAGAAAGGTACCGGTAAATGGACCAGCCAGGAAGCGCTTGATTTAGGGGTTCCGATTCCTACAATCGCGGAAGCTGTATTTGCACGCGGCATGTCTGCTTATAAAGATGAACGCGTTGAAGCGGCTAAGATGCTTAAAGGTCCTGAAGGCGAATACAAAGGTGACAAAAAAGCCTTTATCGATGCCATTCACTCCGCATTGTATGCATCCAAAATTTGTTCTTACGCACAGGGCTTTGCGTTGATTAAAGCAGCGGCTAAAGAATATAACTGGAACATCAACTTCGGCGATATGGCGCTCTTATGGCGCGGCGGTTGCATTATCCGTGCAGTATTCTTGGAAGATATTAAAAAAGCGTTCGAACGCAATCCGGAACTTTCTAACTTGCTCCTCGATCCGTTCTTTATTGAAGCGATTGAAGCACATCAAGCTAAATGGCGTGAAGCGATTATCGAAGCAAAACGTTTCGGTATTCCGACTCCGGCGTTCTCCGCATCTCTTGACTACTACGACAGCTATCGTCGTGCCAACTTGTCCGCTAACATGATTCAGGCACAGCGTGACTTCTTCGGCGCTCATACATATGAACGTGTTGATCAAGAAGGCATTTTCCATACCGAATGGGAAGCTGAATTGGAAGGGAAATAAGAATTTAATTATGAATTTTTAGAACATGAAAAGAGAGTCTGACTTTTAAGTCGGACTCTCTTTTAGTTTTTATAACAAATAAATAGGTAGTATAATTTAACATTCTTGCTCTAACTTTTTATAATTAGAGCAAGAATGTTATTGCGCTGAGGGAGAGGAGATATATGAGTGAGAAATGCATATTAAAATTGGCATATGAGAATAATGGTGTAGTTACTTCTGCTAAGGTTTCTGAAGCTAATATATCGAGAAACTATTTAGCTCAACTTGTCAAAGCCAATAAATTGGAAAAAGTATCTCGCGGAGTATACACGTTACCTGATGTGTGGGAAGATAAATTTTTAAATGCTCAGGTTAAGTATAAAAAGGGAATTTTCTCTTTAGGGACAGCTTTATATTTGCATGGATTTACAGATAGAACACCAATGCGATTACATTTTACTTTTCCTGAAGGATATAATACATCAGCACCATTAAAAAATGGATTCAAGTGTAATAAGGTCAAAAAAGACGTCTTTGAGTTTGGGGTTGAAGAAGTTAAGACTCCATCGGGAAATCTGGTTCGTGCATATAATATAGAGCGCACACTTTGTGATATTGTAAAAACGACAAATAGAGTTGAAATTCAAGTTATTACTGATGCATTCAAGCAATATATGAGTAGTAAATCTAAAAATATTCCGTTGTTGTCGTCATATGCGAAGCTGTTAAAAGTCGACAAGAAGATTCGACCTTATTTAGAGGTATTGCAATGAGTAATGTAATGAAATTTAAAAATAAAACCACCGGCGAAAACCGATGGTTTTAGAATAATTATCTTTTTTAGAAATTTTCGTAATCTTCAATTTCCGTAACTGGTGCAGAACGTTTTACGGTATTTTCCAAAGTACCGATGCCCGGAACGGTAATGGTTACGAGGTCATCTTCCTGTAAGAAGCGAGGCGGTTCAAAGCCCATACCTACGCCGGACGGTGTGCCGGTGGCGATGATGTCGCCCGGTTCCAAGGTGATACCTCGGCTTAAGGTGCTTACCAATGTCGGAATGGAGAAGATTAAATCTTCCGTTGAGCCCGATTGGCGAAGTTCATTGTTGATGTACGTACGAATTTCAAAGTTTTGCGGCTGTTTGTTGCCGATTAGAATAGCAGGCCCCATAGGGCAGAAGCCATCGAGGCTTTTACCTAAGAACCACTGATTGTGACGTTTTTGCAAATCACGAGCTGTTACATCATTGATGATGGTATAACCGAAGATGTGATCGTACACTTCATCTTCCGGAATGTTGCTGGCTCGTTTGCCGATAATGATAGCCAATTCGCCTTCGTAGTCCACTTGGGAAGTGGCATTAGGATGCAACGGAATCACACGGTTAGGACCGGTTACGGCCGTTGGCAATTTGCTGAAGAAAATGGGGAATTCCGGTTCGTCCGCCGTTTTGTCGAATTCAACAATGTGTTCTCGATAGTTTTTGCCGACGCAGATAATATTGCGATGCGGGCTGAACGGCGTTTCGATGGTGACGTCACTTAAATTATACGGTACGGCTACCGGTGTTTCGTTATGTTTTTCTAACGCACTGGCTAATAATAATACGCCTTCGTCACCTAAGTTGATGAGTTCTTCAATGGTTTCCGGCAGGAAGGAGAAGTAGGCTTCCTCTAAATCCGCACTACCTAAAATGGTTTGCGATTCTTCGTCGATGACGCCCCATTGGCGGAAGCCGGAAGGGGATGTAAATGTTGCGATTTTCATAAATCCTCCCAAATAAATTTCTGAATCATGACCGACGTTGAGCCGGTTTTTGTAAATTATGTAAAGAAACTAAATATATTTATTTCGATATAATAAAGCTTGTATCGATTAAATACGATTGAATTAGAAATGATTAATTGCTTTTCAAGGGCTTCGAATCTAAGTGAAAATTAATTAAACAATTTTATATATGCTGATTATTTTTCAAGAAGTTTGATCTTTTTATTGAGCCATTTTTGACAATTGGTACGGTCGTTAAAAAAGCGTAAATCACGAACACCGTCAAAATCTACATACAAACCATATACAAACGGAATCGGTGTGTTTTCGGCAATGTTAAACGTATCGATAGCCATGTAGGTACCCGGTTCTTTCGGGTCTTCCAAGGTTTCGAACGGAATCTCTTTGATGGCAAAAGCCTCACCGTTTGAGCGACGACGCGTACGTTTCGGTACTAATGAAAAAGTACGTGATTCGCCGTCTTCTTCAATCGTAATCGTTACCGGTTTTTTAGGATTGTAATTGGTCATGAGTCGATTTAATACAGATTTAAAATCACGTAGTGTAACTTCTTGTTCAGTTAATGTGTCAATATATGCCATAGGAAGTTCCTCTTTTCAAATAAATTCACAATACGTAATTGACAAACTTGGGAGAATGATTAATGGTTTGTATTTATCGATAAGTTAACTATAACATAGATTTATAAATTGATAAAGCAATTCCTTGCAATATTGCTGAAAAAACATGAGTATTATGGATACCTTTTTCTATAACGGAAAACCGCTTAAATTATTGTGAGTCGAAAAAAGATTTATTTATTTGAAAATATCAATGATTTTATTTTCACTATAGGCTCAAATTGTATATAATAAAGGGAGAGATTATATCAATTTAGTGATTGATAGGAAGTCCATGAATTTTAAACAAGTTCTTACATCGTTCTTACAGCTTATTATGTAAAAGACGATAGATGTATAAGTGTCAGGAGGTTGACAATTATGAGCAAACCAGTTGTAGTAGTACCGGGTTTGGTTCGCAAAGATGCACTTGCCTATTTAGGCGAACATGTGACGATTAAACAATGGACGGAAAAAACGCCGATGCCTCGTGAAACCTTGAAGGAATGGCTCAAGGAAGCCGATGGGCTTTGGAGCATTAATAATGTAAAAGTCGATGCCGACTTAATCGCCGATGCACCTAATTTAAAAGTTATTGCCCAGGCTTCGGTAGGTTACGATAACATAACAATTGAAGATTTGACAGCTCGCAAAATCCCTTACGGCAATACGCCGGAAGTTCTTACGGAATCGGTAGCCGAATTGGCGTTTACTTTGGTAGCTGCTGCCAGTCGTCGTCTTGTGGAAAATGCAGAATTTGTTAAGAGCGGTCAATGGACACAGCGTCCTTCCAATATTAAAGGTAAAGACTTAAGCCGCTCCACTTTGGGTATTATCGGGCTCGGTAACATCGGTATTTCCATTTCCCGTCGTGCCCGTGCTTTCGGTATGACTGTTCTTTACAATAACCGTCATAAACGTCCGGATGACAGCTTGTACATGGTTGAATATCGCGACCGTGATGCTTTGTATGCTGAAAGTGATGTAGTGCTTGTAGTAACGCCGTTGACGCCGGAAACATATCATATGATTGATAAGGAAGCGTTCAAAAAAATGAAGAAAGACGCTTTGTTTGTTAATGTGGGTCGCGGTAAAATCGTCGATACTGATGCGCTTGTTTGGGCTCTTAATGAAGGTGAAATTGAATACGCCGCCTTGGACGTAACCGATCCTGAACCGTTACCGGGAGATCATCCGCTCTTAAAGACCGGCAAAGTACTCGTAGTACCTCATATCGCTTCCTTCACGGATCGTACGCGCCGCGATATGGCTATGCTCACGGCTGACAATATCATCTTGGGCCTTCAAGGCAAACCGCTTAAAACTTGCGTAAACAAAGAAGTAAACTATAAATAAACCGCAGTTTATGATAAAATAAAAAAATGTAAATAAATCGGCGGTAAGTCGCAGAGAGGATGATAGTTGTTGGAAAATCCAAATAATGAAACTGTTAATTTTATAGAGGCGATTATAAATAAAGATAACGAAGCAGGGAAGTATGGCAAGCGTGTTCATACGCGTTTCCCACCGGAACCGAACGGCTACTTGCATATCGGCCATGCCAAGTCGATTTGCTTGAACTTCGGTTTAGGTAATGATTATAAAGGGCTCACGAATCTTCGTTTTGACGATACCAATCCGTCCAAAGAAGAAGTGGAATACGTGAAATCTATTGAAGCCGACGTAAAATGGCTCGGTTTCGATTGGGAAGATCGTGAATATTTCGCGTCCGACTATTTTGACACTATGTATGCCTATGCTCAAGAGTTAATTAAAAAAGGCAAAGCTTATGTGGATGATCAGACGCCGGAACAGATTAAAGAAACTCGCGGTGACTTCGGTACACCGGGTACCAATAGTCCGTTCCGCGACCGTTCCGTTGAAGAAAATTTACGCCTTTTTGAAGAAATGAAAGAAGGCAAGTACAAAGACGGTGAAAAAGTACTTCGTGCCAAAATCGATATGGCCTCGCCTAACATCGTAATGCGCGATCCTGTTTTATATCGTATTATGCATGCGGAACATCATCGTACCGGCGACAAATGGTGCATTTATCCGATGTATGACTTTGCCCATCCGGTAGAAGATGCGATTGAACGCATTACGCATTCGGTATGTACTTTGGAATTTGAAGTACATCGTCCGCTTTATAACTGGGTGCTCGAAGATTGGCCGGATACAGAAAAACCGCAGCAGATTGAGTTTGCCCGTTTGAATGTTACCAACATGGTAATGAGTAAACGTAAATTGCGTCAGCTCGTTGAACTTAATTTGGTGAGCGGCTGGGACGATCCGCGCATGCCGACCATTTCCGGTTTGCGTCGTCGCGGTTATACGCCGGAATCCATTCGTGATTTCTGTCAGCGTATCGGTGTCGCCAAAGCGGACAGCGTGGTTGATATTGCGCTCTTAGAATTCTGTATTCGTGAAGATTTGAAGATGAAAGCACCGCGTCAGATGGCGGTTATTAACCCTGTCAAAGTGGTAATTACAAATTATCCGGAAGGTCAGACTGAAATGGTGACCGTTGAAAATAATCCGGAAAATGAAGCTATGGGCACTCGTGAAGTACCGTTCGGTCGTGAAATCTACATCGAACAGGAAGACTTCATGGAAGTACCGGTGAAAAAATTCTTCCGCATGACGCCGGGTAAAGAAGTTCGTCTTAAAGGCGCTTACATCGTTATGTGCGATGAAGTGATTAAAAACGAAGACGGTTCTATTAAAGAAATTCATTGTACTTACGATCCTGAAAGTCGTAGCGGCAGCGGTTGTCAGCGTAAAGTTAAAGGCACGCTTCATTGGGTGGAAGCGTCCACCGCGGTGGATATGGAAATCCGCTTGTACGATTATCTCTTAAAACCTGAAGAAGAATGGGAAAGCAAAGATTTCTTGGAACAGCTTAATCCGAATTCTTTGGTTGTAATGCATGGTAAAGGGGAACCGGCTTTCAAAACAACGAAACCGGGCGACCATTTCCAGTTCTTACGTCAGGGATATTTCGTAACCGATTTGGACAGCACGCCTGACCATATCGTAATGAATCGTATTGTAGGACTTCGTGACAGTTGGGCGAAAGCACAGAAAAAAGGCTGAGTCCTTAACCATTAATAATTACTAATCGGCTGACCGGTCCGGCATTCAGTTGTCGGACTCGTCGGTTAATTAACATAGTGAGTCATCAAAAGAGGAGTTGTGAATGAAACTAACTACTTGGTGTGCAGCGGCTTTCTTGGCTCTGACAGTCAGTGTAGGCAGCAGCGTAGCGGCCTCAACACCGGCTACGACCGCCATTAAAGATATTAAGGCGCCGACTAATGTAACATTAGAGGCCGGTTCTGAAAAAGCGCTGTTCACGAACAGTCAGGACATTAAGCAGTTTTTACTGGACCGTGGCGTATTGAGTGCCGATGTGTATCAGTTGCGCTATAAAAAAGATAATGTGTTCAGTTACGGTATTGTTGCCGATATTCGTTTAGGTGAACAGGGACTTACTACTTTGGGCATCGATGGTCATATGCCGATTTTCTCCTTGGATAAAAAGAAACAAGATACTTCGGTATTGCCGGAATTGGCAGCTACTATCAATGAAGGCGGTCAGAACAGTGTTCAGCCTTACCGTGTGATTGAACCGTTGACCTTGCAAAAGAACGGCACGTATACGGGCACTTTGCGTTTTGATAACATGGAAAGCACCGTTGTTTACGGTGAAATTCTTCATGTTGTATTGTATGATAATTTATATTTCGGGCCGAGTGCCCGCGTCATCGCTCTTAACAGTGCGGATGATGAAACTTTATGGCCGCTTGTAAACGGTTATGCTAAGGTTATTAAATAATAAAGTCAGAAATAAGGAGTATAACGAAGCAGAATGAATATGCTATTCCATAATTTATTTCGCTATCATGATTTCGGATTGTTGTTTTATCGCATCGTATTCGGTTTATCGATGATGGCTCATGGTTATTTTAAGTTTGCCGGCGGTCAAAATACTTTATATGCCATCGGTCATACAACGGCTCAATTCGGTGTGCCGGACGGATTTTTGTTGCTCGGTATGGCTGCGGCGGCTGCTGAACTTTTAGGTGGGTTTCTTCTTATTTTAGGCTTTTTGACACGACTCGGTGCGTTACTTATCGCGTTTACCTTGTTTATTGCAACGGTAGCCGCTTGGGATGGCGGTTTCTTTAAATGGGATTATCCGTCACAAATGATGTTCGGGGCCATTATGCTCTTTATTGCCGGCCCCGGTCGTTACAGTGTGGACAGTGCCTTTACGAAGCGTTAAGGAGACCTTACAAAATCCTTTGATAATACAAATAAATCTACTCATAAAAGACCGTACGGCATTAAGTTGCCGGCGGTCTTTTTGCATAACTGAGCAATTACAAAAAAATCGGTGTCACTATAAAAATATGAGTTAAATTCATGGAAAAAAGTTTCAATTTGTCCTTAGAAATGGTAAGATTAGATATATACTTATAACAAAGGAAAGAAGATACCTTATGAATTCGACATACTTACAAACAATCCGCGGGGAAGAAACGTCACATTGCCCCGTATGGTTTATGCGACAAGCAGGTCGCAGTCAAGCCGAATATCGCCGTATTAAGGAAAAATACTCCTTGTTCGAAATTACGCAACAGCCGGAGCTTTGCGCGTATATTACGCGTTTGCCCGTTGAAGAATATGATGTAGACGCGGCTATTTTATACAAAGATATTATGACGCCGCTCGTACCGATTGGTGTAGATGTGGAGCTGAAAGCCGGTATCGGTCCGGTTATCGGTAATCCGATTCGCACGGCGGAAGATATTGCCGCCCTCGGCGCACTCGACATGGCGGAGTCTTTGCCGCATGTGTTGGAAACGATTCGTATTTTGACGAAGGAGCAGCTCAATGTGCCGCTTATCGGCTTTGGCGGAGCACCGTTTACCTTAGCCAGTTATATGCTGGAAGGCGGTCCGTCCAAGACGTATCAGAAAACGCGGCAAATGCTCGTAACCCGTCCGGATTTATGGGACGCGTTGATGGCTAAATTGACGGCCATGAGCATTGTGTACTTAGGGGCACAGATTGAGGCCGGGGCTTCGGCTATCCAGATTTTTGACTCTTGGGTAGGGGCCGTTAGTGCTCGTGAATATGAAGCTCGGATTTATCCGTTTATGAACGAATTAGTAAGTTCCTTGAAAGCTAAATTCCCGACTACGCCGATTACGATGTTCGGTGTAGGAACGTATCATTTATTGCCGTTATGGCGTCAGTTGCCGGTAGATGTTGTCGGTCTCGATTGGCGTTCACCGATTGCCGATGCGAAAGCTATAGGGATTACTCAGGCTGTACAAGGCAATTTGGATCCGGCTTATTTATTTGCCGAATGGTCTGTTATTCAGCAGGAAATCGATCGAATTTTGGCTGAAGGTAAAGCGCATGGTCGTCATATTTTCAACTTGGGCCACGGTGTTGTGCCGGAAGCTGATCCGGAAGTCCTCAAACGCATTGTGTCTTATGTGCATGAAGTGACAGCACGATGAGAGGGCCTATGAAGGAACGAATCGGTTTATTGGTAATGGATTATGGCACGCCGAATTGCGAGGCGGATTTAATGCCGTATTATACGAGTATACGTCGCGGTTATGCACCGACTGAAGCGGAGGTGGCCGTTTTGAAAAAACGCTATGATGCTATCGGCGGTTTGTCACCGTTGGCGGCCATAACCGAAGGCCAGGCAGAATTATTGGCCAAACAGCTTAACGAACACAGTGATGATGTGAGTTATGAATTATTCATCGGTCATAAGCATATGCCGCCGTTTATTGAAGATGCCGTGTCGACCATGGGGGAGGCCGGTATCACTAAGGCCGTGGCTATCGTAATGGCACCGTATTTTTCGCTGTTTGCAACGGCCTCGTATTTTGAACGAGCCAAACGGCGGGCGGCCCGTTACGGCATGACAATTTGCGAAGTATCCGCTTGGAATGAAGAACCCGAGTTCTCAGCCTATTGGCACCAAGCTTTACAAACAACCTTGGCAGCAGTGCAAACAGAAACGCCAGATCAAATCGGCGTTATTTTTACGGCTCACAGTTTGCCGTACCATGTTATTCACATGGGGGATACCTATCCGGAAGCTGTCGCGGCTACGGCGAAACGGATTGCCGAATCAGTGGGGCTTACGAGTTATGAACTGGCTTGGCAAAGTGCGGGCGTGCGCGGTGATTGGCTCACACCGGATGTAGAAACGGTAACGCGTGAAATCGTTACTAAAAATGATGTTAAAGCGGTTGTGTACGTGCCAATCGGTTTTGTATGTGACCATTTAGAGATATTATACGATAATGATATTGCTTGTAGAGCCCTTTGCGATGAGCTTAAGGTGACCTATGAGCGTGTGCCGATGCCGAATGCGGATGAGCTTTTTGTAAAAGCCATGGCGCAGGCGGTGCGACACTTACCTGTAAAAGATGAGGTGGCAGAATGAGTCGAGTAGCGGTGATTGGCGGGGGCCTTACGGGCCTTGCAACGGCCTATTATTTGGGCCAAGCTAAGCCGGACCGGCAGATTGATGTGTTCGAAGAGGAACATCGTTTTGGCGGTAAAATTAAAACAAAACGAGTGGACGGTTATGTTGTCGAAGTGGGGCCCGATTCTTATTTAGCCCGCAAGCAGGCTATGACTGATTTAATTAATGAATTGGGATTGGGTGACACGTTGGTTACGAATGCTACCGGTCAGGCCTTTATTTACGACCGGGGCAATATGTTCCCTTTGCCGGGCGGTGCCATTGTAGGGATTCCTACCGAATTTATCCCGTTCGCGAAGTCAACATTATTGTCGTGGCCCGGCAAATTCCGTGCTATGCAGGATTTTTTCAAAAGTCCGTATCCTACCGAAGGTGATGTATCCATCGGAGACTTTTTCAAATATCACTTGGGCCGTGAAATGATGGATAAGCTCATTGAGCCTTTATTGTCCGGTATTTACGGCGGCGATATTTATGAATTGAGTCTTGATGCGACGTTCCCCGAATTTCACAGTTTGGAACGTAAGCATGGCAACATGGTGAAAGGTATGTTGGCGGCTCGCAAACAGCGTGTGGCAGCCAATGTGAAACCGAGCGGTCAGTTCCGTCAGCTTACGGGCGGTTTGGAATCGATTATCGATGCGTTGGTGGCTCAAATGCCGGCGAATGTAACGCTTCATAAGAGTACGCCGGTTACCTCGATTGAGAAGGTAAAAGACGGGTATGTGTTGGGCGGAACGGTGAAGAGTCCGTACCAAGAAGTAATTATTACAACGCCACCACAACGTTATAAAGAGTGGTTTGCGCAAGATTCGCATTTCGGTGAATTAATGAATATGGACTTATCTTCTTGTGCCATCGCCGTCATGGGCTTTGAACGTGAAACCTTTGATGCAACGCTGGATGGCACCGGTTTTGTTATTACTCGGAAGAGTGATACACCACTTACCGCTTGCACTTATATTACGGCTAAATGGCCGCAAACGACACCGCAGGATAAGATTGTATTGCGTGTGTTCATGGGCAAACCGGGTGATGACACGGTACAGCGTCTTGATGCGGAACAGCTTAAAGAATTGGCACTCAGAGAAATTCAGCGCATCATGAAGTTTAATGCAAAACCGCTTTGGGTTGAATTAACTCGTCTCGACAAGAGTATGCCGCAATATAAGGTAGGGCATCGTGATTTGGTATCCCGTCTTAAAGATTATGCCGCTAAAGCGTATCCGGGCCTTTACATGATTGGCACGCCGTTTGACGGTGTGGGCATGCCGGATGGTGTGCGTCAGGCGCATGAGTTGGTGCAGCATATAGTGAATGAAGATTAAAATACAATACAATATCAGTTGTTTAGGCAACATCGAAGTTTGTTTTTAAGGTAACAGTAATAGTGATAAAGCTGTGTACGAAACAAATTCGTAAAGGAGGAATTTACAATGAGTGAAAAGCATATGGGACATCCCGGCGCTATGAATCATGGCGACATGAGTATTGATGAAAAAGCTATTTTGACGTATGAAGGTTGGTTCAGCATTCATGCTACCTACAAGATTAATTTTGAAAAATGGCAGTCTTGGGATACGGAACGTCAAATTAAAGCCTTGGCTGAATTCAAAGCATTTATTGCTGAATTGGAAGCCGGTCATCAGGCGGAAACTTCCAGCTATGCATTGTACAATGTAGCCGGCGGTAAAGGTGATATCATGATTTGGTTTTTGCAACCAACCTTGGAAGAAGTAACGGCCAAAGAAATTACATTGCGTAAATTGGCTATCGGTGCCGTTTTGGAACCGACCGCATCGTTTGTTTCGGTTATTGAAGTAAGTAATTATATGAAAACCGACATCAATCATCCGAAAGTTCAGGCTCGTCTGTATCCGCATGTGCCACGCTTAAAATATATGTGCTTCTATCCTATGAGCAAACGCCGTAGCTTGGAAGATAACTGGTATATGACAGATCGTGCGGAACGCGGTCGCATGATGCGCTCTCATGGTCAAATCGGTAAAAAATACGAAGAAACGATTAAGGAATTTACGACCGGTGCTTGCGGGCTTGATGATTGGGAATGGGGTATTACACTCATGTCCGATGATGCGGTTCAGTTCAAAAAAATTGTTAACGAAATGCGTTTTGACGAAGTAAGTGCCCGTTTCGGTATGTTTGGTCCGTTTACGGTAGGCACCTTGCTCGATGAAGACGGTTTGGACACTTTATTTGCTTAAGCACGGATTTACAACTATTGACTCACGATTAGTATAGGGACTAGAGGTATTACGGGATATTTCATAACAAGTGTTAATGGATTATTTTTAGTAAGGAGCAATAGTGTATGGGCTTTTTTAAGAAATATAAATCGAGCATCGGCCTGATTATCTTAGGCGGCCTGGTATTTCTTTTCACCATTAAGTTTGACTCGGTGCTGACATCGTTTAAAATCGGTATGTCGGCGGTTATGCCGCTGGTATGGGGTGTTCTTATTGCGTTTGTTCTTAACATCATTGTAAAACGCTTTGAGAAGATTTATTTTCCGTCGGCCGAAAACGGGTGGAAGCACACGTCCCGTCGACCGGTTTGCGTTGTATTGGCAATCTTAACCATATTGTTGGCTATTTTCCTCGTAGGTTATATGGCTATACCGCAACTTGTTCATTCCTTGGGCATTATTGTGCAGGCCTTACCGGGCTTGTATAATGATTCGTCGGCTTGGGTAAGTCGTTTTATTGAAAATACGCCGTATTTATCGACATCCGGTGTGATGGACTCCATTTCGTCGGATAAGACGGTAGAACAGTTGCGTCAAATTGGGGCCGACAGTGGTCGCTACATTGTGAAAACGATGAGCGATACCGTTGAAATGGTGTTCAACTTTGTTATCGGCTTGATTTTCGCTATTTATGTGTTGTTGGACAAAGAAGTGTTGCGTCGGCAATTGGGACGTTTGGCGCGTGCTTATGGCAAAGACCATCATATTAAAAACATGGTTCACGTATGGCGTACAGCCAGTCAGGTATTCAGCAGCTTCTTTATCGGTCAGTTCCTCGATGCGTTAATCTTAGGCGTCATGGTTGGAGCCGGTCTTGCCGTACTATCCGTACCATATGCCATGACCATCGGTTGCGTTATCGGTCTTACTGCTTTGGTACCGCTTTTAGGTGCCTATATCGGGGGTTTTATGGGGCTTGTTATGCTCCTATCCGTGAGCACCATGGATGCGTTAATCTTTATTATCGTCCTCGTTGTTATGCAGCAAATTGAAGGTAATGTTATTTATCCGCGTATCGTTGGCAACTCGGTGGGCTTGCCGGGTATTTGGGTATTTGCGGCTATCACCATCGGCGGTACTTTATACGGCGTGCCGGGGATTTTGTTGAGTGTGCCGTTGGCGGCTACCGTTTATAAACTGTTAAAAGAGGATGTGGATCAGCGGTTGGCTCATAAGGCATTTGCCTATAAAGCGACGGTTAAAAAAGTTGAGGCGGAAGACGAGGCTGAAGCGGACGCGTTAGCGGCGGTAGAAAGTGCCAAAGCGTCAATTCAGGACGTAGCCGAAACCGCTAAAGAAGAAATTCGCGAAGCTGCTGAAGCGGTTAAAACGTCAGAACATCAAGATAAATAGAATTTTATTGAGTATGACGGTTTAAACGTGGTATACTTAAAAGACAAGTGAAATAAAAATAAATGTGACAGACCGAAGGGTTCAGTCTGTATGTGTTAAGTCTGTTTGTCATGAGTAACAGACATATACCAACAACATTTTAGGAGGTTATTGTATGAATAAGAAGTCTTTCGCCGGTTTAATGGCCGGTGCTTTGGCTGTAAGTGCCGTAGCGGTTGCTATGCCGCAAACGGTAGCAGCTGCGGATGTTAATCCGTCAATCAGAATGGAAGGATCCGTACAGTCCATGGTATTATCCATGCGTCAAGTAGCCGGTGTATTCTTGGCTAAATATCCGAATTCCGCCGTTCATTCCATTTCGTTAAAACCGGATCGCGGTCGTTTTTATTATGAAGTTTCCGGCTATACTTTAAAAAATACGTACACTATTCAGGTTGACGTAATTACCGGCAATATCATTAAAGAAAAATCCGATAAAAAAGAAAAGGATATTCCAAGCAAGGTATTCAATCCTAACAATGTTATCGATTCTAAGAAAGCCGAAGCTATTGCAGTTACCAATATCGGCGGTGATGCTATCAGCAAAGGTTGGAAATTGGAAGCTGATGCAGGCAAAGTTCAATACGAAGTTACCATTTATCACAATGATGAAAAAGACGGCTTAGTTCAACAGGGGGTAATCATGGATGCTGTGACCGGCGATGTTATTACCAGAACATTACCTGAAAAAGTTGTGATCCCTGATGAAGAGGATGACGGTTTCATCTTGTGGGGTGAATAACAGTTATATAAGCTATGAAATGCACATTGTAAAATGTGCATTTTCTTTATTTACAGGAGGTCTTCGTGATAGTCAAAACCGCTCGTGAAGAGTTAATTCGGTTTAAGGGAAAGGCTATAGGGTTAGGGGTATTCAGTTTATTGGGCACCTTAGGCATTGTCGGTCAGGCATGGTTCTTTGCGGTGCTCATTGAAAAAACTTTTTTTGAAGGATTGCCGTTAGACGCGGTATGGCCAACGGTGGCTTGGCTTATGGGTGCTATATTACTGCGTATGGCAGCAACCTTTTGTCAGGAACAGACCGCCGGCAGTTTGGCAGAGCTCGCCAAGCAGGATTTGCGTCATAAAATTTGGCACCATTTATTACGGTTGGGACCGTTCACGGGGGAACGCCACGGCGATGTGGTTCATTTGATGACCGACGGTTTGGAAAGTGTGGAAGCGTACATTGCCCGTTATGTACCGCAAATGCTCTATGCTATGATGATTCCGCTCATTATGGGGATTGCTATTATTGATGCGGCGCCGTGGGTAGCTGTTATTTTGCTTATAACATTCCCGCTCATTCCGTTTTTTATGATATTAATCGGTAAAAAAGCGGAAGCTATGAATAAAGAGCAGTGGGAGCGCATGAGCTTTTTGAGCGGCCACTTTTTGGACGTGCTCCAAGGCATCGTGACGCTTAAACTGTTCGGCCGTTCGGAAGAACAGGTGGACGTGATTGCACGCTTGTCCGCTGAATTCAGAGATTCAACACTCCGCGTGTTGCGCGTGGCTTTTTTATCTGCCTTGGTATTGGAATTGGTAAGTACTATCAGTACCGCCTTAATTGCGGTTTATATGGGGATGGCTTTGTTATATGGTCATGAAACTTTCTTATCGGCCTTCTTCGTGTTGTTGTTGGCACCGGAGTTTTATGCACCGCTGCGTCAATTGGGGGCTGCCTTCCATACGGGCATGGCCGGACAGGTGAGCCTGGTAAAAATCGATGCGTTTTTAGCATTGCCTATTGAAGAGCCGGAAGCCGGTTCGGTGACATCGGCTGAGCTTAATACGATTGAGTTTAAGTCGGTGAGTTATGCGTATGGCGTGCATGGCGAGGCAGCAAATACGGCTGAAACTCGCTATGCCGTTAAGAATGTAGACTTTACGTTGCGCCGTGGCAAGATTGCCATGCTCGTTGGCGGCAGCGGGGCCGGTAAAAGTACCCTGGCTCATTTGTTACTGCGTCTCATGCAGCCGACTAAAGGCCGTATTTTAGTTGACGGTGTGAACATCTTGGACATGAATGCCGATTTTTGGCGCGATCAAGTGACGTTTGTACCGCAACAGCCGCATCTGTTCCGCGGCACTTTACGAGAGAATATTACCTTCGGGCGACCGGTGAGTGATGAAGTGTTATGGGCAGCCGTGCGTGATGCGGAAGCCGAAGCTTTTGTTAATTCCTTATCTGATGGCTTGGATACGATGATCGGGGAAGGCGGTTTGGGACTTTCTGGCGGTCAGCGTCAGCGTATTGCCATAGCTCGTGCTTTTATTAAACAATCGCCGGTGCTCGTATTGGATGAAGTAACGGCCCATCTCGATGTGGCTACCGAACAGAGTTTAGCTACGGCTTTGGAACGCTTAATGGCAAATAAAATTGTTCTTCTTATCGGACACCGATTACAGACAATGCATTGGGCTAATACTTTATTGGTACTGGAAGACGGTCAGGTAGTTGAACAAGGGTCGTTTGAAGAGTTGGTAGCGGCTAAAGGCTATTTCAGCGAACTCGTTAAAGCCGGGACCGGCAGTGATTTAACGGCTGATACCGTTAAGGCTATGGACTTGAAGGCATTTAATGACGTTTCGTCAGCTGATGCTGTTGAGACCGGTGAGACCGGTGATTCTGATATTGATACACCGGTGACTAAGGCGGTACATCCTGCTATTGCCACCCATACCATTGCCGGGACGACGATGACTCAATCCGATAAGGACAATCAAAACATATCGGCTTGGGATTCGCTGCGCCGTCTATTTGCCGTATTGGGCCCGGCCCGCAATTCGTTGTGGCTCAGTTTATTATTCTCGTTCTTGACCGTATTTATGAACGTAGGGCTTTTGACTACATCGACCTGGCTCATTACATCGGCAGCGCTGAGACCTGAATTGGCGGCGTTAAGTATCTCGATTGTAGGGGTACGTTTCTTTGGTATCAGCCGAGCCGTATGTCGCTATGTTGAACGCTATGTATCCCATCATATGGCATTCCAGGGGCTTTACGGTTTGCGCGTTTGGTTTTATAAGAAATTGGAACCTTTGATGCCGGCCGCTTTACATCGACTCGGATCCGGCGATATTTTAGGCCGCATCATGGCGGATATTGAAACATTGCAATTTTTCTACCTGCGTGTTATTATTCCGCCGGCTGGTGCCGTATTATTAACTTTGATCGGTTTTTATTTTATGGCTCAATTCAGTCAGTCATTGGTATGGTTATTGGCCATAGTGTTTATCTTGGGCGCCGTAGTGATTCCGTTCGTTGTGTATCGCCATAATGTATCGGCTACGGATGCTGCTCTTGCGTATCGCAGTAATATTAAGGATACGGTAGTGGAAAGCCTGGCAGGCATTATGGATATCATAACGTATAAACAGGAACCGCGCGTAACGAATTTGGTTGATCGTCAATTTTCGGACTTAACGGCGGCACAGCATGTAGTACATCGAGGCACCAATTTGGGGGACACCTTGTTTTTGGGGCTCACTCACTTCACCATGGTGCTTGGGGCCTTGATCATGATTCCTATTGCTGACGGCAGTCAATCGGAAGGTATCTTTATTGCGGTAGTGGCCATTGCTTTGCAGTCTTATTTTGAGGCATTGGGACCGCTTACGATTGCCTGGTATCACGGTCGTGAAAGCTTGGCCGCCATGAAGCGTCTTGTTCAATTGGCGGAACAGACACCGGCTGTGACCGAATCGGTAACGGCTGATGACGTGAGTGAAGCAGAACCGCAGGCCGTGGGCATTCAATTCGATAAGGTGAGTTTCGGCTATGACGGGGACGCCCCTTATGTGTATCAGAATCTGTCGCTCACTATTAAGTCCGGTGAAAAAGTGGCGATTGTGGGACCGAGCGGTTCCGGTAAAACTACTTTACTCACTATGTTGGAGCGTTTTTATGATTACGAAGGGCAGATTTATTTAGGTGATCGTGAACTTCGGACGTTGTCATTGGCGGAGGCTCGCAATTATTACGGGGCATTGACGCAGGATACATATTTATTCCATGCATCGGTGGAAGATAATATTCGCTTGGCCAAACCGAAAGCGACGAGTGAAGAACTTAACCGGGCTATTGAGTTTGCGGCTTTGACAAATTGGGTTCAATCTTTGCCGCAAGGGCTCAAAACGATTATCGGCAGCGGTGGCAGCGGTGTAAGCGGCGGTCAACGACAACGTATTGCCTTGGCTCGTTTATGGCTCCGCAACAGTCCTATTTTATTATTGGATGAACCGCTTGAAGGTTTGGATCAGTTGGTGCGTCAAGATTTGCATAATTCTTTATACACGTTGATGAAGGGTAAAACGGTTATTTATATAACTCATCATTTGGGCGGCTTGGAACAGATGGATCGCATTTTATTCTTGGAAGACGGCCATGTTGTTGAAGACGGCGCTTATGACAGTTTGATGGCTAAACGCGGTGCTTTTTATGCCTATCGCAAGTTGTCTATGGAGACTGTATAAAACGATATAAAGTTATAAAAATCGCAGATGCAGTATATTCGGTATACATTGATGACTGCCGGCTCGCAAGGGCTCGGCAGTCTTTTTTTGTGCTTTTTGACGGTAACCGAGACAGTTGAACGGCACTCCGTGGGGAGGTTTTGAAAACTGTCAATATGCAATATAGTTTAAAAATCAGGTGCGGTATGTTATAATATGGACTGAAAACGTGCTAAATCCATAGGAGGCGTTATGAACAATCTAGTCACGCGATTATTGGAGTTGGCAGAATCTATGACAAAAGGACCACGCAAGAAAAGCGCAGAAGAGGCCACGCCTGTGCAAGTTACTGAGGCCGAACCCTGCGAAGCGAGCGAAGACGATTTATACGATCACCGTATTATCAGTGTAGAGGAAGATGCAATTAACCGCATTCTGAAAGCTCAGTTGCGCGATCATTGGTTATTTTATTCTGTTACTTTTGAATTTGAAAATAATAATAAGGTGTACATGGGGATTATTACTACCTTGGGCACCGTCATAAATATAGAATTTACTATCGAAGATTTGTGGTTTGACGACTATGCTTCGAGTTTTTCCGTAAAATTAAATATGTCCGATGTTGATATGGGCGGGTTCATTATGAATACGATTGTTCATTTATTGGGTAATTGGAGCCTCAGCCTGTTGGGGACCTTTTTCAATCCGTTTGAAATCATGGACGATGGATCTACGGTTCGTTTTGAAAAGAAGGGGATTATTCGTTTCGATTTGTCCCCGAACAGTCCGATTCGCCGTTTAATTTCCTGGCCGAATCGCTGTACAGGTGCCAAAGGGCCGGCTATTTTAATCAATGCCCGTTCGGAGCAATCGGTTCTTCGTTTAGAATACTATGCATTCCGTGACGAAGTGGAGACCTACAATATTCCCGAAGTACCCGTGAAAACCAGCTGGGTTCGTTCCATTGATATGGCGGCGGCTTTGCTGTTACCGATTGGTGTGTGGATCAGTTTTATTATTCTTCACCATTATTTGCCGACGGAGACGATTGAATTTTCATTCTCCACATACTTCCTCATTTCTTTGGGGATTTTGTGTATCAGTTTTATTGTCATGAACATCCCGCGTTACATTTACATGTATTTTGATTCTCGTAAAAAATGGCAAAGCGTCTTTGTCCATAATAATATTAAGATTCAAATGCGTAAATTGCAGCGTCGTATTCAGATTCAGCAGGTAGCCTTGAAGCGAAACGGTAAAGAAACGGATCCGGAGAGTCAGGCTAATATTCGTGATTTACTCTTGCAGATTCGCGATAAGCGTTTTTTGGCACAACGCCTTAAGATTGCCGATGAAGATCGCGATCGCAAACAAAAAATCAAGTTTATTATTGCGTATATCGTGTGTACCTTGTTGGAATGGATTTTATTGATTCACTAGGAAATATAGTATGTGAAAAGGACGATATATATGCCAGAGAGAAATATTTCCGATAATAAACAGGAACGAGTTATAGTTACCTCAAAAACATCTGAAGATTTGGCCAAAAGAATGAAAGCTTTATCGGCGGAAATTCTTAAGCGAAACCAGAATTTGTATAAAAGATTGGAAAATAAATAATCATTAAAAACCTCCTTGTCGATATAACTTATATGGAATGTAACTCAATAAGGAGGTGTTTTTATGGAAGAAATTCTGACGGCGACGGCCAATTACGGATTCCCCATGGTGGTAGCGGCGTATTTACTCATACGCTTGGAACACAAGATGGATTCCTTAAGTGCGTCCATTAATGAATTGGTCTTTACTTTAAAAACGTATGACCGGAAATAAATATGGCCGGACATAATAAAAAAACGTTGATGTGCTTAAGCACGTCAACGTTTTTTATTTCCCATTACTTTTCCTATTTTGTTTGTTTATTGTTCCTGTTCACGATTAAGACGTTCAGCAGCTCTTGAGCGCTGAGGGCGCTTTGCTCGTTTCTGTGGCCAGATAGCCGGTAAACCGTATTTGTTAGGTTTTGAGGTCCCCGGGATGACGAGCAGGATTAAGTTCACAATCCAGATGAGCACCATAAAGGCGGCACTGGTGGATTTTATCGGCAGGTAGGGGTAGGTGAAGGCGATGAATATACACCAGCATATACCGACAATGCCGTGTACCGAAAAGTCCTGCAAACGCCGGGCATAGAGTACGTAATATAAGGATAGGAACACGGAGTGCCCCAAAAAGCTCAGGAGTCGCACGCTCCAGTAAGCAGCCAAAATGACTACACCGTCCATGAGGGAGCTGATTAAGCCGTTGAAAAGGCCGACTACAATAGAAATACCAATGAGACCGATTAAGAATTGAAGTCGATTTAAGCGTCCTTGCAGATATAGTATTTTAATTTGGTTGACATAGCCCCAACGGGTAATGGCGAAGGCGATGAGTCCCATTACAAATGCTTGCCCTATGTTAAATAGAATATCCATAAAATCTTCCTTTACTAGTTCTAGAACTTTATTATTATACCATATTTAAAGGAAACTTTAAAACCAATGTAAAATACAGTGAACATTGACAGATTACTGTAATTTTACTGTAATTAGAACTTTAAATTAGAAATGCAGTCCCTTTGTGTTCCTGTTATCTCGTGAAGGTACTTATCTGTAGTTTGAATGCTATGGTGTCTTAATTGTAATTGTATAGTTTTCAAGTCTACTCCCTTTTTCAATAGATGGCTGGCGTATAAATGTCGAAGTTGATGAGCCCCTTTTTCTATCTTTGTTCCCTTGAAGTATTTCTTGATGTGAGTACAGATAGTTTTATACGAAATAATGTTCCCCTTTTTCCATTTAAACAGCATATCATACTTTGAATACCTCTTGTATGCTTTAAGCCTAGGTATAAAAAACAGGGGAATCTGAACAGGTAATCCCACTCTATTATTCTTTGGAGAAGTAAGTTCAAGTTTTTCTCCAGCTATTCTTGCTACAGTATGTCTAACATATATTATACCATTATCTAAATCAATATCTTCCCATTTTAGGGCTACAGCCTCACCAACTCTTAACCCTGTATGTAGAATCAAGTCGCACATCATCTTTAATTCTGGAGGCTCCATAGTTTCTATAATTGCGTAAACTTCTTCATAAGAGGGAAGTGAGATGTTATTTTCCTCGGGTCTATCTATAGAGAGTTGAGATGCAGAAATTTCAACAGGTATGTCTCCCTTAATGTGTGCATGCGAGCAAACAGAAAGAAATACAGCCATAACATTTTTAATCGTATGTTTACTTAATTCCTTATTATTCTTTTTAGACTTCATCTTTTTTAGTTCAGCTAAGAAATACTCCATATTTGACAATGTAATTTCTTTTATAGTCATTCCTGTAAAAAAGTTCTTGTAGGTTTCTATTATGTTGGATTTTACTTGATATGTGGATTTTTTTATTATTCCTTTATCTAGCTGCTCTTTTACAAAGGCTAAGGCGTATGCTATAAAGTCAGAATTGCTACCTACTTTTTTACCTTCTTTAACTTTGTTACGAAGGTTTTCACGGCACTCTTGTATACCTTTACCATACGCTGTATAACGTACATTGTCTATCATTATTTGTCCGCACCAGCGATTACCACGCTTGTAAAACGTGCCATCTTGGTTGCCTCGACGTTTTCCCATATATATCACGCTCCTTTTGTGCCTCTTATATTATCATTATTTTACTAATTAGTCAAATGCGATAGTTGAAATAGCTATTGACGTAGAACATGTGTTCGATATATAATACGTTTATAAAGCAGATATGTACAACATTTTAGTAATAACGAAATTAACACTTGACAAATCACTCAAAATGTGGTATAATGTATATGTAGTCGAGAGGGGGTATTCATTTGGAGTACATAACGACCAAAGAGGTAGCTGAAATGCTATCAGTCTCGACCGAACAAATACGAAAGTTTGTTACCAAGTACAATCTGCCATGTTACAAATTAAGCCCTCGGTGCTTCCGGTTTAAGAAAGAAGAAGTCGCTAAGTGGGCAGAAAGGAAGGTAGAGAGATGTATTTAGTAGCAAGCGAAAAAGGGGACGTATGCCTTTGTGAAACCATTGAAGAAGCTCGTGAAATTTTAGAGGATTTTAAATCGGCTTTTGATGGTACTGATACCTTAGTAGGTATCTTTACACAAACTGAGTAAATGTTCCAATCTCCTAGCAATAGGAGATTTTTGTTTGGTAGTTTATTTGAGTAATTAGTAAAAACAGGAGGAATTGATTTGAAAAAAGCAGCAGAAGCATTTGAAATTTTGCAGAAACCATTTTTACCAGAGGAAATTGAGTGGCGTGTAGGTCGAAAAAGCAAGGATGGGAGTAAAGGGACAGCGTTAGCTTATATGGATGCTCGTGCTGTGCGAAAACGATTTAATGAAGCTGTTGGCCCAGAGAACTGGGGGTTAACATATCAACCTATTGATATGGGTGTATCGTCTAAGCTAGATAAGTTCGGTAATGCTGTTGATTACAAAGGGTTTATTGCCACTATTACTATTAGAGTCCTTGACGAAGATGGTAATGTGATTACAGTCTCTCGTTCTGACGGTTCTGAATTAACTGATTTTCAACATATTAAAGGCGGTTTAAGCGGAGCGGAAAAACGTGTAGCTAGTCAATTTGGTGTAGGTGATTACTTATACGGCTTAAAAGAGGAATGGGTTCCATTGGATAAATACGGTAACATCTTGAAACACCCTGTCCTTCCACAGTGGGCATTGCCAGAAGGTTACGAACAACCGCTTAGCAATATCAATACAGAAGCATTGAATAATTATGCAGATATTGATGATTTTGGGGCTAGTGAGTTTGAGAAAGAGGAAAGCAGTAGCGATGACGTTGTTATGCCGTTCGGTAAGATGAAAGGGCAGAAGATTAAAGAAATGACTGATACAGGTTATTTAGCTTGGATTGTTGACAAGTCTAGTTGCTATGACAATGTTAAACAGGCTGCTCGTGAACGCTTAGAAGAATTAGGTGAGTAATGTTATTAACGATAGACCTTGAAGTTGCAAAGGAGACGAGTTACTTGGCAGCAGCGGTCTACAGTGTGTTGCAAGATTTAACGAAGGGAGGGACCCCGATTGAGGGTTTCTCCTATGTCGTTACATCAGCACCAGAAATAACTCGCATACTAAATACTCATAGCGTATCACAAATCAAGCGTTCAATAGTAGCATTAGAAAAGAAAGGCTACGTAAGAAGAATTAGATTAACAAGCCAAACACAGGGGGTATTACATGGAACAAGAATCGAAACAGTTCATTCGAGTGTATAAAGATATTATTGAAAAATATGGTTCAAACATTGCATTTTTCTTTGGTATGATGCTTGACAGTTATACATACGCAAAAAGCATTCATCGAGTATATGACGGATTTTTCTACTTGCCTACAGAATCAGTACATAATTTTGCAGGGTTCGCTAGAAAGACGCAAGTCAATTACTTAAATCAAATGGTCGAGGGTGGCTTAATCGAATTAAAATACTATGGTATGCCACAACGTCGAATGGTTAAAATCCTCAATCTTGAATCTTATCAGTAGTCTACTTAGAATAACAAAGTATGTATATTTGAATATCTTTTCTGTGTTAAGTTGAGAATACAAAGCGTCGTGAGAAAAGTATTCAGTATTATATACTTAATATAATTATATACTTAAAATTATTTTATACTTAAAATATTAAATACATTACTTTGGGTATTCCTCACTTCGGAATACTTCGTATCCTCGTTCGGAATACCTAAAATCTTCGATTTTAAGTATGAAATACTTTTTTAAAAGATTTGTTATACCAGGAAAATAAGTATTATATTAAGACGAGGCTCGCCCCGTCATTCATAGATAATTACTTGCGGTATGAGGAAAAGAAAATGAAACGTAAAAGACAGTATTTAAAACTCCTTCGATATTTATCAGAGGTGCAACTCGAAGGATTATCGAAACTTGATGTTCGCTGTGATTTTGATGTAGCGGCATTCATCAGTAATTATTGGCTTGATGTGTATTGGCGAAACAGAAATAAATTAGGGTATTATATGCTCAATGAAGTGTGCGAGGCTAATCTTTATGAGTCTCTACCTGTTCGGAGAGTAAGGTTGCTTAGGTGAAGAAATGGATAGGAAGAAAAAATTAAGTGAGGTCGTCAAGTTGTATGGAAATTGCATTATTGACCCACTATTCGATAAAGGGGGACCTTCAAAAACATTTTGGCGACTAAGAGCATTCTTCAATAAGCAAGATGATTCACGACTAGACAATATTTTGCTGTATCTTCAAAGTTTTGATAGGTATCCGGTAATGTCTCTAACAACCTTGATTGAAGGTGCAGATAAGTTTAACCGAGAATCAAAATGGCAGAATGCCAGAGCAGAAGCTAAACCAATAAAAAAAGAAGAACCGTCGTATAACATTGATAGCTTTTTACAAATGTAGGAGGTGAAAAGTTGAAGATTTCACAATTAATCAATCAAAAAATAAACATTGTTGATTATATTAGCAAGTATACAGACCTAGAAAATCACGGTAACGTACTGAAAGGTTGCTGTCCTATTCATGGTAGCGAACAGAATAAACCTTTAGTCGTATTTCCAAATACAAATACATACTTTTGCTTTGCCTGTGAATCTGGCGGTGGACCTATCAACTTCTTAGCTGATTTAGAGGATATTCCGTATAAGGTAGCATTGGAGCAGTTAGCAAAGGAAAGTAATATCTCATTGGTGAACGACCAACAGTATCAGAAGGAAGCCGGAATTGAAGAACGGTACACAAAGAAAGCTGAAAAGGCAGTTCGTAATGTGGGGAAGGTTAAAGGCTACCTTCATAAACGAGGGTTTACTGATGATACTATTGAAGCCTTTATGCTAGGCGAGGAAAACGGCACAATTACAATCCCAATCAAAAATCCGTTTGGGCAGATTGTTGCTATTGCTCGTAGGCAGTTTGAAGGTACACCTAAGTATAAGAACTCATATAATAATGACTTATACGATAAATCAGCCTTATTGTATGGTATGGAGAAGATACGTCGCAAGGATCACTTCAATAGCAAAGATACCATTTACTTAGTTGAGGGGTATATGGACGCTATGAGCGGTTATCAAATGGGTTTACCTACTGTTGCGTATTGCGGTAACGAAGTTCACAAAGACCAAGTTACTACTTTGTCTAAATTTATTCGACCAAACGTAACGATTGCATATTGTCCGGATAACGACCAAGAAGGTTTGAAGCGTGTAATTCGTGTTCGTGATAACTTCCAAGCTATCATGCCTAATACTAATATCTATGTGTTACAGTTACCAGAAGGAATTAAAGATTTTAACGACGCTTTAATCGCCGGAATTAAAGTCGATGAAATTCCATTAGTACATATTGATAGGTATTGTGTGCAGTGGGTATTATCTCGTTGTAAGCATGATGAAGATAGGTTTAATCAAATGCATGACTACCTTAAAACGGTAAAGAATGATTTAGTTAAGTCTGATATCATCAAGGAATTAGCGGAACTTTGGAATAGACCGTTTGAGCAGCTTAAAGAATATTTCAAGACTTCTAAAGAGGATTTAGACGAACTCGTTAAGGAAGCTGACAAAACAGAAGGCTGTTTGAATGATTTGAAACGCTTGTATGAACGTGGAGAATTAAAAACCGGATTTCAACAGATTGATAATTGTATTGGCGGTATGACGAAGAAACAAGTGCTAGTGATTGGTGCGTATTCGGCAGCAGGCAAGACTGATGTAGCGATTGAATACATTCTCCGTCAGTTAACCGTAAATAAATCTCGTATACTATTCTTTTCATTAGAAATGCCAAAAGGAAAGGTATTGGAGCGTATGATTGCTAAGATTGTAGGTGTACGCTTAAAAGATGTAAAAGAAATTGTCATGAGTGGTGATGAACGTATTAAGCAAGTAATTGATAAACTCGATGAGCGATTGATTGTATACGACCAAAATGATTTATCTATTTTTGAAATTGAAAAACGATTACAAGCAGTTAACCAAAAAGGATTGCTTGGCGGAGATGTGGACGTTGTAGTTGTTGACTATTTTGGATACTTGAAAGGCACTGATGATTTTGAAGGTGCATCAGCACAGGCTAAGTATATGAAGTATATTGCTAAGACATATGATGTTGTGTTTTGTATGCTTTCACAGTTAAGTCGTAAGGCTAATACATACGAGGAGCCAACAATGGATATGTTAAAGTTGACAGGCGACCTTGAAGCGTCAGCAGATGTTATTATTATGCTGTGGAGACCGGAGAAGGAGCCTAATATATCTATGGAGAAGGAAGCAAGGTTACGGAATATAACTCGAATGAAAGTAGAGAAGGCTCGTGACGGTATTTATGGTCCTACTCGAATGGAATTTAAGTATAATTCTTCAAATTCTCGCTTAGAGGAACAAATTACCTCTTGACAAATTACTCAAAGTGTGGTATAATATAGGTAGAGTTAAGGACATAAGATTATTTTTTTGTTTATTAGTTTGAGTAATCACTCAAAATAAGGGGGGGAGAACATGCCATATAATGAATTTATTTGTCCAGATGGTAATAAGGTTAAAATATCTGACTGTATGAAAGGCTGTCGATTAGATGGCGTGAATAATCAGTTTGGAATTCCTTATTGTCCTGCTGGCAGATGTATGACAAAACAAGCGTTGCGACAAATTGCAGAGCAGCGTGAATGGAAGGGGAAACCGAGTACCACTCAACTATTAAACGGAACTAGGGAAAACTATCTAAAAATCAAACACAACTATGCAATTAAGCCTAAAGATTCCGTTTTTATGTTGTTTGGCACTAGCGTTCACAATAATCTCGAAGGTTACACTGACGAGGAAGCGGGAGAACTTGCCGAACTTCGATTAGAAGATGATTACTCTACAGGGGCATTCGACTTCTACTCTCCAGAAAATGGTGGTACGCTGTACGACTTAAAAACGTATGGATCGTACAAGGCAGCAGGTGTCCTCGGTCTAGAGGAAGTAAAAATTCCTACTGGACAGTATTACAAGAATGGTAATCCTAAATATCGAAAGATATTTAAGCCTGGTGGCGTTAAGCATCGTCTTGACTTAGCGATTCAGCTTAACGATTACCGAATGAAAATTGAAAGTAATCTAGGCTTGCCTGTTAGCAATATGGCTTGCCAAATGACGGTACGTGACGGAAATACCTACATGGCAACACAACGAGGGGTAACAGAGCCTAGTTATTTAGTTCCGATTAATCGTATTAGCGATACGTGGATTCGCAAGTACATGAAGACTAAGTCGGAGCGATTGACAACCGCATTAGCGACAGATACACTTCCACCACCGTGTTCCTATCGTGAACGGTGGGGAGGACGAAAATGTGAAAATTTCTGTTCAGTTAATCATTTATGTGATTTTTATGTGAAACAAGGGGGAGAAAAATAATGGAAGAAATGACACCGAAGGAACAAAAGTTTATTGATGATATGAAGGTAATTCTCGATATGTTAGGTATTAAAAGTGAAGTTTCTGTTAAGCAAGGACTAACTACTGATGATTTTTGTGTAGAACTTGAAGAAACGTTACTCGGTATCGAAGGTTTATTCTTAGAAAAAAACAAACAGTATTCAGACGGTAACGATATTTTGTCGGCATTTATCAAAGGTGCTGAACGTCGGTATGGTGAGGTTTGTAAGGAGACCGTGTTAGATACAATCCTAGCCTACAAAGACAAGCATGACTTAGCCTTGTTAGAAAACGGCTTAGATTTACCGGACTTTGAAGACCGAATTAATGACATTATCGTATATTTAATTTTTGCAAAACTCGTCAATAAACATGTCTTGTAAGGTCGAGGGTAATTGCCTACACCCGAAAGATGATTGTTGGTTTTGCGACAATTACAATTTGTATCAGCCAAAAAATCCTAGCATCTTATCTCCTCGACAAGAGGAAGCAAGACTAGCTAGGAAGTTGGCGAAAAAGGTTAAGAAACAATCTTCTGCATCTAAACGTGGCAGAAGTAACCGGATTAATGGTCGTAAAGCAGAACGAGACATCGTCAAGTGGTTTGAAAAGATAGGCATTGATTCAAATTTAGTACCAATGTCCGGAGCATTAAAAAGTGCTAATGTTATCGCTGCCTTGGCTAATGACGAGATGGTCGAGAAAATGCGAGGAGACATTAAGGTTACTATCAACGGAAATACATATACTGTTGAAAGTAAGCGAAATATACACTCTGATAGTTGGTATAAGAAAGCAGAAGAAGGGGTAATTCATATTAAGGGGTTTGCTTATCTCCTTCGACAAGATTTATTTCACGGCTTAACATTAGGTGTTGATTTACAAGTTGCGAAAGAAGTAGAAGATAAAGGATTCAAGTTAGTTCATAATTATTTTAATCAAGATAATAGCGATATTGTGGTAATCAGCCGACCGTATTGCAACTATCTATTCTTTGTGAGGGAGGGTGTATACGATGAAATTAGAGCCGTTTTTCAGAATGGTAATTGATTGCGAAAATAAAGGCGACTTTGACGTTGAAGTATTGTCAAGAGCGGAGTGTGAACCAAGCGACATGTTTACAGCTATCGCATGTGCTATCGTAGTTACCATTGAATCGCTACAGAAAGAGTACGAAATGACGGATAAAGACGTTGAGAACTCTATTAAAGTATTTAATCGAATTTTAGAAATGAAGTTAGCCAAGGGAGGAAAAGTATGTTAATTGTTGGTGCTAAAGGTAATAAGATTTTGAATTGCAGCGATGTATTTATTAAAAACCGGGTTGATTATGCAGACCGCAATAGTGTGTTCTGTTATGACGTAAAAGGCACTTTGATTAATGGTCGTACGGAAACCATTAAATCATTTAACACAGAGGACGAAGCACGACAATTCATTTTTCTCTTAACACGAGATTTTGGAGCGAATACTAGAGCATTGGAGGGCAACGACAATGACGGACTGGAACGAACTGAAAGTATTATTCGATGAAGTAAAATACCGATATGAAATTCTCGACGACACAGACGTAGGCGAAGCCTACAGTTTAATGAAAGTTTCTTCGGCACTACAAGCATCATATGAATATGGTTTAGCTGATTTGGTTAAGTCCTTAGCGTATAAGGATAGAGAAGCAAAAGCTATTCAAGCTGATGTGAGCAGAGCGTCTTCTAATAAGGTAAACGAGGGGGAGAGAATTGCAACTTCTTCCCCGGAAGTTATTGAAGCATGGAATAAGTGTGCAGATATTAAACGTAGCTGTCAATTAGTAGAATCTACCGTAAAATTCCTTAGTCGTATTTATTATGATTGTAAGTTAGTCTATGAAAATGGCTGTCGCAACATGAGAGATTCGACGAAGGGAGAGAAACTCGTTGGTAGAGTATGAGGCACTAGAACAAATTGCTAGAGAGGTTCAGAGAGATTTGTATTACACGTTTGGGGAAACATTGTGCTTGATTTCTGAACCTCATCAAGCATTTATGGTTATTGATAAAAAAGGGAACATAGTATTTATGTGGGGGGCAAATGGCTAAGAGAAAAGGATTAGGGATTGTTAATCCAACTGATACAATCAAACTAAAAAACGGTAAAACCATGAAAGTACGTTATGTATCGTACGACATGAAAACCGGAATTACGAGTTATATGGGGTATGAGAAAAAGGCAAAATATATTCCAGAAGATGATGTTGAGAAAATAGTAGGGAGGGGACCACGATGGAAACAAGCGATTTGATATTTCTTTTTATCTTTAATTTTCTTGTAGCATATTTTGTATTTGATTCTTTGCATCATAACGTATTTATGAGTGGGGAGGAAAAATGACAGAAGGTAATGGCAAAATTATTGACGGACAGAAGATGATTCCACTTGATGAGATGTTAGCATTTCTTGATAATATCATTCTCGCTGCCGTAGAGAGCAAGGCTGTTCTCGAACATGAATGGGAGTACGAAGACATGGACGATATGGAGAAAGAGAAATGTAATTAGTAAAAGGGGAAATATGAGGGAGATAACATTTATTGATTTTTTCGCAGGTATCGGCGGTTTTCGTAGCGGATTAGAACAAACAGGTATGAAGTGCGTAGGGTATTGTGAATTTGATAGATTCGCAAGAGCGTCATATGAAGTTATGTATGATACAGAGGGCGAATGGACAGCTAAGGATGTTCGTGATGTTAAAGGATCCGATTTACCGAATGCTGATATATGGACGTTTGGTTTTCCTTGTCAAGATATTTCAATCGCCGGATTGACTAAAGGCTTGACAGGCGGAAACCGCAGTAAGTTGTTTTTTGAGGTGATGAGGTTACTAGATGAAAAAGAAGAAAATAAACCCGAATGGATTATCGCTGAAAACGTTAGAAACTTATTATCCATCGACAGTGGATGGGGATTCTATCATGTACTCTCCGAAATGGAGCAACGAGGGTACAGTATCGAATGGAAAGTGTATAATTCCAAAAACTATGGAGTTCCACAAAATCGAGAGAGAGTGTTCATTGTTGGACATCTTGGAACCAATGGTGGACGCTCATTACTACCTATCGCAAGAGAAGGTGCAGCAACTATTAAGCAAGAAGGGAATATTAGAAACACAACAAGTTTTGGAGGAAACCCACAAACAGGGAGAATATACAGCCCAGAGGGAATTTCACCAACACTAAACACTTGTCAAGGTGGAGGGCATGAACCAAAGATTGTTGAACGCTCTTTTGCCGATTTAAACATGGATCCAAAGGTTACTGATGTTGCACGTTATACAGACGGAGTTACCAATCACAAGGGAGTCAATAGTGGCGTTATTGAGGCTGTGCCAATTAAAAATGCTACAAAGCAAGGCTATATCATGGCAGAAGTTGGAGATGGCGTTAGATTGTCCTATCCAACAACAAACCGACAAAGGGGCAGAGTGCAAAAACAGATGGCACAAACAATTACCACTCAAAATGATGTGGGAGTGCTGATGAATTACAGCCCTATCCGTATTCGTAAATTAACCCCTCGTGAATGTTGGCGTTTACAAGGGTTTAGCGACGAACAATTCGAGAAAGCAGAGAAAGTTAATAGCAATGCACAGCTATACAAACAAGCTGGCAATGCAGTTACCGTCAACGTTGCTAAAGCGATTGGCGACCATTTAGTTAGTTTAATTAATGAAGGGGGAAACTAATTGTTATTAAGTCAAGAATTTTTAAGCCAGTATCCGGATTTTCCAGAACATCAAAGTGAAATGAGTAAGTTTGTATATTATCGTACGTATTCTCGTTGGCTACCAGAAGAAAATCGTCGTGAAACATGGAAAGAAACGTGTGCGAGAGCAGTTGAATATAACTGTTCATTGGCCCCTACATTAAAAGAAGAAGCGGAACAGTTATTTCATAATATTTTTAATTTGAAACAGTTTGTGAGTGGTCGCAGCTTGTGGATTGGCGGTACAGAGGCGGCTAAGAAAGCACCGTTGGCAGGATTTAACTGTTCTTTCCTTGTGATTGATACATTGCAAGCCTTTGCCGATTTGTTCTATCTCTTAATGGTAGGTACAGGCGTAGGCTTCCGTATTTTGCCCGAAGATGTAAAGAAACTTCCTTCATTCCGTAACGATGTTACCTTGAAATGTTTCTATCATGGTGATGAGCCGTGGGGTAATCCTACCACCACCTTTGAACATATCAGTGATAAGTCAGCAAAGATTATCGTAGGTGATAGTAAAGAAGGCTGGGTTACGGCTTTAGAATTATACCTCGATGTTATGGCTCACAATATTGATGAAAATATTAAGTTCTTGTACATGGATTTTAGCCGTATTCGTCCTAAAGGGACTCCTCTCAAAACATTCGGTGGCACGGCTTCCGGTTATCAATCGGTAAAAGAAATGTTTGAAAAAATCCATAAAGTTATTACTTTAGGTGAATATAGCCATACACCAATCAACGGTAGACTCGACCCTATCCATTGTCTCGATATTTGTAACATTATCGGACAAAACGTGGTAGTTGGTGGTAAACACTAATGCCTCCAACTTTAAAAAACACCCATTAAATTCGGTGGAACTCCCTATGGGACAATACCGAGCGAAGCTATTTTAAGGAGAGTTATGCATAAAGATTTTTATATATACGAATGGTACATAGAGGAAACTGGACATGTCTTCTATGTAGGAAAGGGAAGATTAAAGAGTTTTAAAGAACTTCATAATCGTAATAGGTATTTCAAAAATATCTATAACAAATACAAGTGTAATGTTAGAAAAATAAAAGAAGGATTGACTAACGAAGAAGCCTGTCAAGAGGAAATTAAACAAATTGCATTTAGAAAAGAAAAGGGAGAAGCTGAATGTAATTTTACTCTAGGTGGAGAAGGTTTTTCCTCGGGGTATCTAAACCCTATGTATGGAGTTCATATGACAGGGGAAGAAAATCCGTTTTATGGAAGGAAGCATACGGAAGAAACGAAGCAACTTATATCTAAACACAGAAAGGGCAAAGGCGGCAGGTTTGGCAGAGACAATCCGATGTACGGAAAAGGGTTTAAAGGTAAAGATAACCCTATGTATGGTAGAACCGGAATAAAACACCCAAACTCCAAAATGTATTTATTAGAAGGGGAAGAAAACCCCATGATATACAAAGAGTGTGAAAAGCGATTTGGAATAGCCTTTTCAAGAATAAGTGAAACAGGTGGCGTTCTCCACTATAAAAAGAACACGTCCAATAAAAATCTTTATGAAGGTAAAACTTTAACTCGAATTAAATAGAACGTGTAACGACTATCCGAAAGGAGTAAGCACAAGCGTGCTGAAAAAGTGGGGGCGTAGAAATACGTCAAGATATAGTCTGAACTATATGGCAACATATAGAAGTTCATAAGAGAACTGGTATAGATTAGCGACCTATACCGAACATTATGGTTAGAAGAACGGCAGAAATTGCTATCATCTCCCCAAAGGACGAGGATTGTATCAATGCGAAACGCAACTTGACCGAGGACAAGTTCCACCGCTACATGAGTAATAACTCTGTATACCTTGAAGAGCAGCCTACTAAGGAGGAGTTGACGGCTATCTTTGACAGCATTCGAGAATGCGGGGAGCCAGGGTTTATCAACGTAGCAGAAGCTAAGCGTCGCAGACCAGACTTTGCAGGAATGAATCCTTGTGTGAGTGGCGACACTCAAATTTTAACAGAGCAATACGGTTATATTCCTATTCAAGATATTGTGGATATGCCTATTAAAGTTTGGAATGGATACGAAATGTCAGAGGTAACGCCTTGTGTTACTGGGTATGACCAGCCGATGTTACAGATTTCATTTTCTAACGGAGCTACCGTTAAATGTACCGATTATCATACTTTCGTTTTGAAAGACGATGTTCGAGTTCAAGCTAGGGAGTTGAAGTTAGGCGATAAGTTAGAGAAATGTGAATATCCTGTAATTATGAGCTATCAGTGTGCTTCGCTGTTTGGCGAAAATTCGGCAGAGCCGTATGTAGCTGGATTCTATGCTGGAGACGGGTTAAGCTCTAAACCTTTGATTTGGCTATATGGGGACAAAAGGGAGTTAAAGGGAGAATTTGAGAAATTAGGTTGCGTTGTTTCAAAAGGGGAAGAACGAGACACTGTCCATGTAGTCGGAAAGGTATGGAAACATCAGGTTCCTTTTGTTGGGGACACTGTAGGAAATCGCTTAGAGTGGTTGGCTGGGCTTATTGACAGCGACGGCTGCTTAAATTCGGAAGACGGTGCAATTAGTATCTCGTCAATTAATCGGGAGTTCTTGATGGAAGTTATGTATATGTTGCAAACGGTGGGAGCAACAGGCACGGTTTCTCTTTCTAGCAATGATGGAGAGCGATTAATGCCTACTAATGACGGCACAGGGGAAAAGAAAGAATACTTCTGTAATAAATGTTACCGATTAACTATTTCTTCCTACTATGTTAAGCAGTTAATGGATTTAGGCTTGAATACTCGTCGAGTTACTTTAGTTGCTAGTCCAAACCGTAATGCTAGTCGCTTTATCACAGTAACGGAAACTAAGCGTATTGAAAATGCACCTGTTGTTTACTGTTTTACAGAGCCTAAAAACCATACAGGAATGTTTAACGGTATTATGGCTGGGCAATGTGCTGAAATTATCCTCCCACCTAACGCCGTGTGTAATTTAACGACAATCAACTTAACGGCTTTCGTTAATGACGATGGTTTAGTTGACTGGGACGGTTTGTTTGGAGCTTTGAAATTATCGGCTCGTGCAGGATACCGAATGACATGTCTTGATTTGGAACTTCCCGAATGGAACGAAATTCATCATCGAGACCGCTTGTTAGGTTGTTCATTGACTGGTTATCAAGATTTCCTTGGTATGGTTAAAGACTTTGACAAAGGCAAAGAAGAGCGGTTCTTGCACGTTCTAAGAGACATTATTAACTATAATGCTGACAACTATGCCGACGAATTGGGTACGCCACATAGTCTTTTGAAGACGGCGGTTAAACCGGAAGGAACTTTATCCTTAGTAGCTAATGGTGTATCTCCTGGATTACATTTTCAACATTCTCCATACTTCATTCGCCGTATCCGTGTTAATGCAAGCGACCCACTTGCTAAGACGGCGATAAAGCTCGGTTGGCAGATTCACCCAGAAGTGGGGCAGACAATGGAAGATGCAACCACTTTGGTGATTGACTTCCCTTGCAAGTCGCCGAGTAAGAAAACTAAATTCGATGTATCAGCTATAGAACAGCTTGATATCTATCGTATGTTCCAAGAGTATTACACGGAACAGAACACATCTAATACTATTTCTGTTAGACCAGACGAATGGGAGGAGGTTGTGGAGTATGTATATGCCCACTGGAATGATATTTTGGCAGTCTCTTTTCTCGAACTTAATTCGACGTATTACCCGCTTCTTCCGTACGAAGAATGCACAAAAGAAGAATACGAAGAGTTAAAAGAGAAGATGAAGCCATTTGACCCAGAGTTACTCAACAACATGGAAGTTGAGACTCGCAATATGGGCAAGGAATTTGAAATTTTAGACGACCGTGAAGGTTGTGAAAACGGCGTTTGTCCTATTCGATAAGGAGGATTTATGGAATACAAGGTATCTTTAAATGATGTTGAAAAGGTTTTAGAGGAGCTTCAAACAGTGTTAAGCGAAACAATCAGCGTAACGTCGGATATTGGCTTACTTTCCGGAGAACAAATAGTGAATGAATTTACTGTTGGTTGTTTGCGTGATTACTTTTGTCGATTAGGCATCATTACTTCACAGCTAGATGAGGTAATTAAACACATCTCCAGAATAGATTTAAATAATCAACTTAGAGACATCGAAAAAAAAGAAGTCTTAGAAGATATTCAAGAGTACGATGCATTCTGGGTTCAACACAAACCTAACGTGTTAAGGGCTATTAAGAATGTGCAAGCTGACGTACCACTTGAAACGCTGAATGGTTACGTTACGACCAATGAGGGCGACTGGATTATCGAAGGTGTAAATGGTGAATTATACCCTTGCGATAAAGATATTTTTAAAGAGTTGTACGAAGTATTAGGTGATAATAACTTGTTTGATACGATTATTCCTCGTTTAGAATTCCTATTAGAAAAGGGACATACAACCTTAACATATAGTTCATGGGTAAGTGAAATAACCTCGTGTAAGGGTGAAGAATGTGAAAAGATTCCAATGATAGATGAACAGACAATCGTTTTGTCCCGATTTTTTAAACCTCTTGAACCATACCGGATTGACGAGGTAATTAATAAATTGAAGAGTTTGTAGAAAGGGTGGTTCTATTAGTTGGACGAAGTTATTTCTTTTAATTGGATTACTACTGTTGCCGTTTAACGGCGATGCAAAGGTTATGAATATTTCAGCTTATACGTGGACGGGTAGCACTATGGCAAATGGTGAGTACCCCCACGTGGGGGCTGTTGCCAGTGATGATTTACCCATCGGCACAAAGATTTTGATTGACGGTATTATGTATATCGTTAAAGACCGCTTTGGCGGTGGATATACAGACCGCATTGACATTTACATGGAAAGTTACGAAGAAGCAATTAACTTTGGTAGACAGCACAAAGAAGTGGAGGTTTTAGGGTGAAAAAGGAATTTTGGGATAAGATGTTTCAAATGTTAGGCGAAATTAGCGACGAAGAACGGCAGAAATCTCTAGACGAACACGATGAAGAATCCAGAGAAGGAAACTGGGAAGATGAAACAGACGAATGGTGGGAAGAACTCAACGACAGCTTTGAGGAACGAGAAGAAATGAATCGCCAATTAATGGATTTAAGTGATGAAGAGAGGAACGGCTTTGACGACACATGGAAAGATAGTACACCAATTCTTAAAGTTAAAAAACTCCACAAAGATGCGGTTATTCCAAAACAAGCTACAGACGGTAGTGCAGGGTTTGATTTGGTTATGCCACGAGATTGCATCTTCATAGGTAATAGCACAAAGGTAGGTACAGGGCTTGCCTTTGAGATACCAAAGGGATATGTGATGCTTATTGTTCCTCGTTCTAGTACAGGACTGAAAACTCCGCTCCGCCAATCTAACAGCGTAGGGGTGATTGATAGCGACTACCGAGGAGAAGTTAGCGTCTTATTTGACGTTTCGGCAGGGTATGTATATACAGTTAAAAAAGGCGAAAGTGTTGCACAGGCAATGTTAGTCAAGTTACCGGAAGTCAATATCGTTGAGGTTGATGAACTTAGCGAAACAGAGAGAGGAAAGGGTGGTTTTGGAAGTACAGGAAAGTAAGGAGTTACAGGAATTAAGAGATAATTTGTTTGAAAAATATAAGGTTGTTAAAAGAAACTTTGAAGAAGGTGGAGAGGGCGACTTTGATATGTTGCAAATTCTCCATTATGAAGCTGCAAAAGTTATTAATGTTCTTGATGATTTGTTGGAGGGAGAAAATGTCATTACCGGAGATTGATAGATTAAGAGATATTAATACAGAAATTTCACAGGCTTATGAAGCGTTTTATACTCGATTATTAGAGGGAGAGACTCCAGAGGCAATTGTATATCCTTTGTTGCACATACTTTCTGAATTAAATCGAGACCTCGCTACCGCTATCAATGATACGGACGATTTAATTGATAGACTGTTTTATGACATAGAGAGTTTAGAAAATGACGTTGAGTGGTGGATGGATTATGCATGGGAGATTGATGAAGTTGAGTAAACGCAGACGAATTGTATATGAATGTGCAGGGACTTTTAAGGATAACGGGGAAATTATAGTATCTCAAAATGATACTGATGAAGATATTAAAGACTTAATTCGCAATAAAATTTGGGAAGATAATGCTGATTTCGGTATTGATGATTTTGATGTTGATTTCTATGAGATACTGGAGGACTAATGGAAGTAAACTTTCAAATTGGAACGCCAGAACTTATTACTCTAGGCGTGGTTGCTATGGTGTATTTATGTGCTGATTATTGGAGGAAATAATTTGAAGGAGAGACGATACGGGGGAAACTTTACAGACGAATGGTATACGCCACTTCATTCTGTTGAAAAGATGTTAGAAGTCTTTCCACCAAAAGAAGGAGATACAATTCTTTGCCCGTTTGATACAGAGGCTAGTAATTTTGTTAAAACCTTAAAAGAGAGGGGCTTTAATGTAATTTACGGTATTAGAGATTTTATGACAAAAGATTATGAGTTTGATTACCTCATCACTAATCCTCCATATTCAAACAAAGACGAAGTAATTGCTCGTTGTGTAGAATTAGGTAAACCTAGCGTTTTAGTTCTTCCTATTGATGTTCTGGGAGGGGTTAAACGTCACGAAATATATTCTAATACAAATGTAGGTGTATTTGTTCCCACCCGTCGAATTGCTTTTATTAGTGAAGACGGAGGGCAAAGTAAAGGAGCAGCACATCACAGTATTTTTATTAAATTAAATGGAGACGAGAATACGATCCAGTTTGAATGTGCTAGTTAGGAGGCGATAACATGGAATGCAGTTGGGACAAATATTTGGAAGTGCAAGAAGAACTAGATAAACTTCCGGCAGAAGATGTGTTAGCCGTTTTTGGATATGATATGGTCGATATTCTTCGGGATTGTGATGATAATATTTTAGATATGCTCTTAGAAGAGATAAGGGAGAGGGAAACGTCTAAGAGGAGTAATACGGTTATGACGAATAATGTAGAATTAATTTCTATTACCCCGAATTATAAGAAAGTATTAACAGGGGCCATTAGCCAATGTTACCAGACTGATAAGCATAGCGACAAAGCCTTAGAACACTGTATTAAGGCAGGGCATTTAAGTGTATTAGAACACTGTTACGCTACTTTCAAGGTTAAGTGCAGTATTCAAACACTATTACAGTTAACACGCCATCGTCATTTGTCATTTACCGTACAGTCAAGCCGAGGAACATTTCTTGACGAGTATCTCCAGACTGGAGACGAGACTATTGACGCTATGATTAGAGAGTCGGCAAAAGCATATAACGGACTAGCTATTGGCGGAGAATGGGACTTTGAACAAGTGGCTCTTCTAGCCCCTAAAGCTATGATGTACAACCTCTATGTAACTGGTAACTTTAGAGCATGGTTTGAGTATTTGCCTAAGCGAATGTGTGAAAGAACTCAAAAAGAGCATAGAGAATTGGCAGAAGAAATACAAAAAATTCTAGCAGAAAATGCTCCGGCTGTATTTGGTAGAAACATGATGGCTTGTGATACCTGTAAAGAAAGGAGTTGTTCATTTCATGGATAAACTTAAAAAATTACAGGAAGCAGTAGAAACTGATATTGATAATCTTGTTGAGTTTGAATATAAGTTGTCAGAGATTATCAGAGTACATAATCCAAAAACGATTGACGAACTTTTAATTACAGTTAGGACGGCAAGGAAAGTTTACGGTGCGATTTATGGTGTGGCAGAGGATTTATTAGACGAGTAGGAGGTAGCTATGGACTATGAAGATTTATTAAAATGTCTTAATTCTATGACATCGGATATTGCGACAACAGAAAGACAGATCACTAATGCGGTAGCTGAATACGACATTAAGACGATAGACGAACTAAAGCTAATCCTTAGTGTTAAAAGAAAAGCATATAATGATTGCTTTGAAGTGTTATCGGGGTGCATAGGACTATGATGAAAATTGACAACCCGAAAGAAGCAGTAGCCTTTAAAAAAGGCGATTTAGCTATTATTTCTACAGAAGATTCATCGTTAGCACCGAGGAATTGGAAGTATGAGATGAGTTTATACGACGTTGAACGGTACTTAGAGGGCTGTTACGGCGAATTTGAAACAATTATGGTTATGTCAGTTAACAATGGCGTAGCTAGAGCATTTTTGTACGAGCAAGGGAAAGGTTGGTGTATGGTGTAATGGAGCCAATTATTAATCCGTGGTTAGTATATTCCGTATCACTTGTCGATAAGTTAGGAACATGGTCATTCCTCTTATTTTGTGGGTGTATGGCTGTATGGTTTTTCTTTTTAGCTGGCAATTCCGAAATATACGATAGTGATGGACAAGTCTATTCACCTATTAAGAGGTTTGCAAAATATCTTTTGGTTGCTACTATCCTAACCTTTGTTCTTCATCTTATTATTCCGGACAAAGATTCGTATATAGCAATGATTATGGCAAGCTATGTTACACCGGATACGATAAATGGAGCAACGAATTTCACGGCAGAGCAGCTAGACAAGATATTAAAGGTAATCGTGGATAACATTAATAACGTTAAATAGGAGGTTACATGTTATATTATTTCATCGTCGATTTGACGAACAACAACGACTTTTATAGCGTTGGTATTGACGGTGGAACACGAGAGCAAGCAGAAGAATATTTACAAGGAATATCAAGAAGTGTTCGTTTTCAGCGTTCACTAGATGATACACGGAAATATAAAAAATACAAAGATTTAGGATTTGGAAAATTGTTCTACTGTAGACATATAGCTAGAGTACCTAAAGGACTTGAAAATGATAAAAGAGAGAGGTACTTAGATGAGCAATAAAATGATTGTCGATGCATTATATCTATTTGAAAATAGGGGAGAAGATGCAATACCGGAGATAAATCGTTTATGCGATTTACAAATGTATTCCGATGATGCCGACCAACGACGCATTATAGGTAAATTTGTTAACAAGGTAGGTCGTATTTACGGTCGTTCACCGGAAGAAATTTTAATTGAGAAAGAAGAGAAAGAAAAGGTTCTCCATTTTCTAAATTGGATTAAAACACTAGCTATTAGCTTAGGGGGCGATAGTTGGGAATTATGGAGAGACCGTGTAGTATACGGAGAAAGTTTGAAAAGTTTAACGAAAAAATATGAAGGTAAAGAAAGCGATATATCAAAGAGGGTTAAGCGTATTCACGGCAAAATAAAAAAAGCCATACCCTACTATAACGCAGAGTATGGTGATATTTTAGAGTATTTGAAGAATTAGGGGGAATAACTTGATAGAGTCAATTAAAGCGTTGGAAGACGCATATTTACCACATATCATTGAATGTAGAGTTAATGCTCCGGTTGCTAGTTTGGCAGTATTATCTGATATCCACCAAGGCTTAAATAACCGTGCATACCTACAACGAAACATTGAAAATCTATTGAAATTAGGTAAAAATTGCAAGGTAATCGTTGGCGGAGATAGTACCAATACAACTACAAAACATTCCAAAGGAGATATTTTAGAAGAGTGGGCGGTAGGAGATAATCAAATTCTCGCCTTAGCCGATGATATTAAACCACTATATGAAACAGGGCAGCTGATTGGTATTTTATCCGGTAATCACGGACAACGTGCTTATAACGATGCCTACATTAGCCCTGAAATGATGGTTGCTAGTCTTTTGGGAGATAGAGATATCTATAAAGGTGGTTTTGGTATTGTGTACTTTAACGTAAATAAAAACTGTTACGTACATCATATTCTCCATAAAAATAAAAAGGCTAGAAATTACTACGATTATTTTAACGCCGATTGTACATGGTTTGAGCATTACCATGAGCCAAGTGCAGTACCTAAAATTGCAATTGAACATAACAAATACGTTAAACGACCTACCGTTAAGCAGGTTTGGGAATTAAGACAGTCATCATTTCAAGTCTTTCCACAGTATGCAAAGAACAGCGGTTTTCGTCCTGGGCTTGCAGGTTATTGGATAGCAGAAATGACAGGCGATGATAAAAATAAGAAGGTAACGCCATTCATGAATGATACCTACTTTGATATTAAGGGGGTGTAAATGTGTTAGGCTTTTTCCTTGATTTAGGCTTTGGATACAAAGTAGCATTAAATGAAATACTTGCCATTATGCCTATCAGCGTATCAACCGTGAAACAGCTATACAATGAAAAGCGAAAAGCAGGCAAATCGTATAGAGCGACGAAAGGGAGAAAAGCTATTTCTTTAATCCTTTTGAAGAACGATACTGTATTTACATCAGCACTAACCCCTGATGAATTAGTAGACAACATTAGAGAAATTAAACTAATTGGCAGAAGGGGGGAATATGTAAGTGCAGATTAGACACACACGTAAACCTGGACGACCTAAAAAACCAAAGACCACGCCAAAACAAGAACTGTATGCTCGGACATTTGTTGAAACAGGCGATAGAAAAATAGCTAAAGAAGTTAGCGGTTATAGTACAATCCATGCAGCAGAACAGAATAAGAATGTGAAATACTTGATTGAAGAATACAAAAAGAAAATGGAAGAAAAGTTTATTGGTCGTGCAGAAGAAATGACAGAAGAACTATACGATTTAATCAAGACTACAAATAGTGATACAGTTAAATTAAACGCTATTAAAGATTGGTTGGATCGTGCAGGACTTGCTCCGGTGAGTAAATCAGAAATTGAAAACCGTAAAATTATTAGCACAGAAAACCAAATATCACGCGACTTACTTGATAGACTGAACAACTTAAAAAATGACAAAAAAAAAGGTGGGGAATAATCCCCACCACTTTTTTATTTATCAACCAATTTCTTCTAAAATTTTCATCAATTCTTCTTCCTTTTTCCTCTGTTCTTTTATTGTTAATACCCCCATTCCGCTATGACAATGCCATCCATTATTATTCTTGTATACATGGACATTAACCTCATCGTAGCCTCTGTTGTCTTTTATTTTATAATACCAGATAGAGTATCCGTTAACTATTATTCTTTTACAAGGCGTTCCGCCATACGTTGTCCGTATAGGGTTAAGTTCTTTAATATTTTTAACCTCTTTTCCTTTGACACCAAAAATCGGATGGCAGTCCTTTGAAATTCTAATTGAAAGTCCGTCTAATTCCAAATGGACATGCCACGGATATTGGTTGCAACATTCCTCTAATAGCTCTTTACCCTTAAAAACTAATCCGTTGTAGTCGTTCCAAGCCATAATTACTCCTCCAATTCCTTTTTAATATCAATTGCAGTTTTTCTCCTCTAGTAAGTCTATTGCCCTATGTACTGATATAATGGCGTTCCATATTTTATCTAGCACAGCCTTATCTGCCTTGCCTTGTTTAACAAGTTCATTTACATCATCATGGATATAGCACAAGTTATAGTCAATTTGTAATAATGAGTTTATTTCTTTTATCATAGCCAAACCTCCTATTTAAATAAATCAAATAAAACTCTGGGTGAATATATCAATTCAACGTCGGCTAATTCGGTTAAAGAATTAAGTTTCTGTGACAATTCATTACAGTCCTTTTTGTTGATTTTGCTGTACAGTCTATTACCTAAATCAATTTTACTTTTAACTTCCTGTCGTCTTGTCCGGTACTCTTTGATTTGTTTAAGTATAAGGTTCTTTTCTTTAGTCGGTGTATCCTCAATGTTATTTAGTTGAATAAAGTGCATTAAATCACAAATCGCTCTATCGCAATACGATAATTCTTCTTTCCATTTTTCATGATTAGCACTTGTATAATTTAATACATTAACAAAGTCTTTCATTGTTTTCATCATTTCGTTCATATCCATGATTAGCCCTCCATAATATAGTCAATAATAACTTCTTTTGATTTATTTAAGTTCAAACGGTATTCGTCGATACTGTCTTTGGCGTATAAGTAGTAAATAAAACAATCTCTCTTTTGAGATAAGCGGTGAATACGATCCTGTGCCTGTTTCATTAAGGTCGGGGACCAAGGGTACTCGATAAATACGGCAATTCTAGCAGCTGTTAAGGTAATGCCTACAGCACTTGCTTGCAAGCTACAAATGATAACATCAGTTTTGCCTTCTTGAAAGTCATTTACGTTCTTTTGCCGCACAGACGGTGATTGTCCACCAACGATAACCGACGCTGTAGGGAATGCAAGATTTAATTGTTTACCAACGTTTTTGTGATGCACAAATACAACGACTTGTTCGCCTTCACTCACTTTTGTTTCGATAAAATCAATACACATCGTCATTTTAGAACGCAATGCAATTTGGTCGTAGTGTTCAATTTCTTGTAGTGAACGTGGTGGCGGTTGTGGGCAGCTAATCATTGGTAATTCAATGATATTCTTTTGTGGTAATTTATCCTCTAAGTCATCTTTGGTTCGGCGAATAATCATAGGAATGAATTTCTTTCTTAAATCATCAAGATTAGAGAAGCCGTCATAATTCATTCCCCAATCAGTCATACGGGCTCCGCAGTATAAGTCATGAAATCTAGCAATGCCGCCAAAACGACTTTGCCAACCAAGAATTTCAATTTGACTCCAAAGTTCTTTTGGTCTATTAAGCATTGGCGTACCACTCATCAATACCTTGTATGGAATGGCTTTACTTAGTTTTAGGGCAACCTTCGACCGGATAGATTTATCATTCTTTAGTACATGACATTCATCAAAGACAAGCTGTTTAAAATTTTTAGGAATAATATCGTATTGCAGCTTTTGGATCCTCTCGTAATTGGTGATACAAATATCACCGTCCAAACTATCCACGCAAGCATCAACATTACCCCAAAGCTTAAATTCACGTTGCCAATTTAATTTAAGACTGGCAGGACAAATTACTAAGATAGGGAATGCATTCCGTTTTAATACAGCGGTTATAACAGTAGCTGTTTTACCAAGTCCCATATCATCACAAATCATAGTGCTACTTTGATTGAGTATCATGTTAACGCCACTAATTTGATGCGGTTTTAATTGCATAGTTACACCTCCTATCTATTATCTTTTAATCGGTTGTAAGCATGTGGGCGGGGTGGAGAAGGTGGAATTTCTTCCACCGTTTCATCTTCACAATAAAGCACTATCGCCATAGTTGTTGCCATTCCGGCTATGTAAAATAATAAACTGCTAATTATCATTAAATCTGTCATATTCATAATATCTACCTCTCAACTCCGCAATAGTGCCTTCGTACTCTAGCTCGTTTTCAAGTTCGTCCTCTAATTGATGCTGTTCAAAATCGTTCATCAACTTTTCAAATCTTTCAATATTTACTTTTCTCACTTTTTGCCCCCCACAAATTCGCACTCATAACCCCCAACATCTGTTAAAATCAAACTGTCGTCTTTCGAGTTAACATATACAATTAACGTTCCGTTTTCCCAAATGCAATCGTAGGCATGAATTCCATTTTCCCAAAACTCATTAAGCACATAATCCTCAATCATGTGTCTTTCATCGTCATCAAGAATACTATCAGTTCTAATAATATAGTACGTTGTATAATCTTCTCCGTAATATGACTCATAGTCATTCCAATTACCGTATACGGGTTTATAAAGATATGATTTATAAGATGTGTTTGAATAGAGGATCCCCGTTTCTATTGACTGTTTCCAATCTCCGATAATAGCAACATCGTTGGCACTCATAATTACATAACGGCAGCCGTACGCCTCATCAATTAACCGCTGTACAGCATGGTTAAATATAGCGTCGCCAAGAGGATATATAATCTCTTTATTGAATTTCATCGTATCAGAATACGACGCTTTTAGCCCTTCTTTTGGCGTAAATTCCATAAGCACGCCATTATGGACCATGGCTTTTTCACTATAACAGTCTAATCTTTTCATTCGTTCATAATTATCACACACCGCAAAAGGGTGAGTAACGCCTTGTGATATTTTTCCGCTCGTTGCGATCCTGAAATGGAATACCCTTTCAACGTTATCCGGTAGGGCGACCGCAGCCGCCCAAAACTCATCAAAGGTCATAAATCCTTTTCTAATGTGTACCAATCCCTTTTTAGGATCCTGATACATCATTCCTGCCCCGTCAGGGTTAGCATAAAAACATTGTTCAAATTCTTTTCGGTCGATAGAGCGACCTTTCTCAACATAAGCAATAACACACATATTTATTCTCCTTTATTAATAATTAGAATTACAACAAATCATAGTAATTCATGTCATGAATTAATTCCTCATAACCTTTCTCTTCTGCCAATTCACGGATAAGAGGGAATGTAATTTCGTCAACTTCATTTGCTAAATCAGTCAGACAATCTACAAATTGTAGCACGGCACGAAAATGACGGACTTCTAAAGTTGAACGGAATAATCGGAATTCAATAGTAAGGCTTGGACTGACATTGACAGCTTGATATTTATCTTTGTCATACGCCTTTTCAAGCCATTCGCCCTTGCAAGCAGGATATTCGTCGCCTTTGTCTTTTTCCCAAGCAGGAGCTGCCCAATGTTTACCGTCGGCTAACTCGCGACAACCGAAACGACAAATCGCTTTAAAGTTTTCGCTGACAAATCTAACACATTCGCCGATAGCGTCATCGTCAACAAAATGTTGTTTGCTGACATGGATATGCAAGCCGCCGCCGTTACGTCCTCTATAACCCATGCTATTGGCTTTTGGTAATACGTTTTTCCATGGCATGCAACCGTTGAGATGCTCTTCAATCGTGGCAGGCATGGAGATGACTTCAAAACCGTCCTTTAACGATCCGTCCTGCATGGCAAATAAGTGTTTTTCGCTTGTGCCGATTAATTCTATGGCTTTCTCGTCATCTTCACCACCGTCTTGAATTTCAAGCTCCACACCAAGATATTTAACGCCACGTTTAGGTCGATATTCCGCTTCGCCATTTGCGTAATAGATGTAATCAGGACTATCATGATAGTCTCGTATAGCGTTAGTGGGGTCAACATATTCGCATCTGTCATCGTCCCAACGATAATTTTCTTCGCCGCATTCGTTACAAATTCGTTCGCCGGATTCGTGCCATTCCAAATCTTCGTTATGATAAAATTCACCACAGTGCATGCATCGAGAATGTGTTTCCTCAAAACAGTCATCACAACAAGCTATATTTTCGACAAATCGAATATGCTCTCTATGGTAGATTACACCACAATATTCGCAAGTCAAATAATCGTTTTCGAGGCATGTTTCACAAACCTCACCATCTTCGGTACAAGTCAGCTCTTCACGCAATACTACTTGACCGCAATTGTCACAGATCCCATATTCCGTATTAATGTTAGCATCGTCATCAATGTCTTCATATGAAATGTAGATTGTTTCGCCATGTTCGTTTTTTTCGTCGGTTTTGCAGAAATCGCATTTACTCCAATAAGGGTAACGGCGGCCTCCGTGGTCAACGACTGTATCTTCTCTATTTGCTGTATACCCGTTAACTTCAACAGGATCCGTTAATGGCTCTCCGCTAATGAGCGATACGCCTTTTTTATTTACCACTTCGTAGTTTTCATAATCGAATTCTAAGTACATTCCCCTTTCCGGAATGACTAATTCAATGCGTTCATTTTGAACTTGCCATAATCGGTCGCGTGATTTTACATAATCTCCAAGTGTGCAAGTTTTGCCGTTACGGTCTATGGCTAATTTATGAACCCCTTCAATAATTAAGGCTCTCAACCCAACCCTGTCAGTCTTGCAATCGTAATATAAGCCTGTTTTAACTAGTTGATATTCGACTTCTCTCAACTCTTTTTCTTCCACCCAAGAGCAACTAGATGATAGGCGATATTCATATCCTTCGCTAGTAACTTTTAAGTTATAAATTGTGCTAATGTCGTCGTTGTGCCACACTTTGGTAAGTCTATCAAATTTAGGTGCAGGGCGTTCGCCAATATAGGCAAATTCGGGTGAAGGACGCATGTGCTGATATGTACCCGCTCCATAGTTGATAAATTCTCCGTCCAAGTAGCCTAAACGACCGTCTACTAAATTTTCATAAATTTTTAGAGTGTTTTCCATGATGTTTTCTCCTTTTGATTTGTAAATTGAAATATTTTATTTGTTAAATTTAGTCGCATAACTATTAATAGTTTTTTATGTCGCTATGCGACTATTTAGAATCCTTTATTAGCACTCAATAACTCTATACAAAAGTTTTTAAGCCGTTTTTTGCATAACTCATAGTCATAACCATTAATGCTTGTTAATATTTGCATATAGGAGTGTGCGATTGAGAAAATCATTTTAACATGATATGAATCAAACTCTTTTTCTGCTTCTATTTCTAAATCCTCCATAAAAATATACAAGCCATCTAATTCAATTTCAGTTAACATATTTACTTCTCCTCATTCAACTACGCAATAATCCACAAATTAGTTACCCTGCCAACGATTTTGTACCATTCACCGTCAAGAGTAAAAATACAACCATTCATGCCGCATATGCCATATGACATATATATGATTTCTTTATTTTTGCCTTTTATAAATTCGTTTAAGTTTTTTTGTGTCGTAACGTCAATGGCGTTAAAATTGCGTATAAATCTTTGTTTTACTTTTTTACTCATTTTATATCCCCTTTTTACCAATCACTCAAATTTGATTTTAAAAAAATGTCTTTCCTTGACTATATAATACTATATTATTACCAATTAGTCAATAGTAAATTTACAAAATTGTAATATTTTAAATTGTTATGCTTTTCCATATTTTCTTTGTCAAAGTGGTTGCAAGGCGTTTTTCAGCCTTGCATACCGTACGATTCAACCGCAGCCGTTACGCCATTTCAATTTTAATATTGACGTTATTTTTCTCTAAATATGCGTTTATTTTTTCAATAACTTTTTTATCATTTTCGTGTATTCCAAATACTTCAAAATATTCATTACATAAATAATAGTCGGCGATTGTATCTTTTTCGTAGCTAGTTGCTAAACTAGCTACGTTAAGATAACTACCTTCATTTACTAATTCTTTTAATACGTCATTAATTCTCCATTCTTCAATGGCAAAAATATTGTTCGTGTATTCTTCGATATTAAATACGATAAACTCTAAATCTTTATGAGTTAATACAACGTTATTTTCCACTACTAAGTTAAGCATAATTTTTTCCTCCTTGAATTAAGTCGCCGATTTTCGGCGAAAGAAAAAAGAAAAATAAATTCTCGTATAAGAATATACTATATAGGAGTATATAGAAATAACCTTATAATTTTGAAGTTATCTATCAACCTTTTACTTTACCGCCTAAGATTGATTTTTTTATTAATAACTTGATAAAGGCTAGAAATAATTCTAACCTCTACAAGCTATCAATTACTATTACTAAGTTTTACCTTTTAATAGCATTTTAGCTTTATATCGGATTTTCAACCGATTCGCTATTTCAACGTTACGTCGTATGCTTTCACTTGCATTTTACCCCTTCAAAACTTGTAGACTTTGAAACGGATTAGCCATGTCTAACGTGCTTACTCACATATGCTTATAGTAACGCTTTATTAGCTTTCACTCATTTCATGACTTTTCTAGTAGTCAAACGTTGAGAGTAACGTTAACTGTCATATAATCGTTGTTGGCAACACTTATTCCATAAAGAGATATTACAACATGGTGTAACATGTATACGGAGGTGTAGCGACTTAAAACACTGCTTACAATTTTAAGCTCTTGATAGTTAAAGTTTATCAATCTGTTTGTTTTTTAGAGTTGCTTAACTCGCAACCGTTAACTCATATTGCATTCACCCTTTCTTTCATTACTCTAGTTGTTTTCCTTGACTACACTATATATAATGCACTAAGTGGCTACAAATACAGTGTTTATGCGGTGTTTGGGCGTTTTTAGGCAATTTTCCTTAAATGGTACGTTTTAGCAGCCGATAAGGGTAGGTATAGGTGGGGCTTCGCATATGGATCCTGTTGCCATGGGTGAGATAAAAGAGACTCTTCCAGCACAAATTTAACCTTCATTTCAAACATAACCTTATCCTTTGTCTCTTTATACAAACAAAAATCAAGACAGTAAAAACTTGTAAAAATTAACCACTTTTTGCTATAGGGGTGGGGGGTTCTTTTTAGGGGGTAGGGGCTTCATATCACAAGGTTTCTTAAAAAATTTTCCAAAAATTTGAATAGTTTAGTGCATAAAAGAACCAATTAGGCTAAAATCCGCTATTTAAAACGGATATAGTTGAAAGGGGGAGTACATGGATACGAGAGAATTAATGGCAGATGCATATAGACTATCAAGAGATGATTTAATAGTATTTAAACGCCTTTTTATGCCAGTCGAAGATGAAGAAGAAAAGCCACCGGCTTGGTTTCATTATGAATGGTGCGATATTCTCTTAAATGGTAAAAAGCATTATGCCGTAGAGGGGTTCCGTGAAAGTGGGAAAAGTTCTTATGTATTGCGTGCCTTTCCTATTCATTGTCTAGTATTCCCCTCAAAACAGAGGCAATACATTGTTGTTATTATGAGTAACCAACGTAGGGCCAGCAGAAAGCTTAAAGAGATTGCCAACGAATATTTAACAAATGACTTGTTTAACCTCAACTTGGTAAAAGTGAATGAACAATCTGAAAAAGCTTTTGAAGTGGTTGTGTCCGATAACGGACAGGAGATTACTCTCCGTATTGAAGCGTATGGTAAAGGTGGTAGTGTTCGTGGTTTGAACTGGAACGACCATCGTCCGAATATTGTATTAATTGACGACCCACAGGATATTTCCGATGCACAATCCGATACAATACAAGATACCGACTATGAATGGTTCTTATCTGATGTTATCTTCCTTAGTAAAAAATCTAGGATATTCTTTATTGGTAATAACTTAGGTGAAAAATGCTTAATTGAACGAGTTATTAGTAACAAAGAACTTCTTGATTTTGAGGCTGCTCGAATACCGATTATGAATGAGGAAGGGCAATCAAACTGGGAAGAACGATATCCGGTAGAGGATATCATTGATGAAAAGGAAAAATGGAGACGTTTAGGGGAACTTGAAATTTGGGAACGAGAAAAAATGTGTATTGCCATTTCTCCGGACAGACAGATGTTCAAGAAAGAGTATTTCAAATACTATGCTCCTAATGAATTGAAGTTAGAGGGGTGTTCCGTTTATATAGCTGTTGACTTAGCTATTTCAGAAAAAGAAACTGCCGACTACACTTCGATTTGTGCCGTGGCGGTTAATGGTGAGAACCAATGGTTTGTATTAGACATTGACTATGGACGATATGATCCATCACAGACGATTGATGCTATTTTTAAAATGGTTACAAAGTATAGACCTATTTATGTAGGAGTGGAAAAGGTAGCGTATCAGGCATCGGTTAAGCATTACCTAGAGAAAGAGATGCCGAAGAGAAATATCTGGTTTACCGTTAAGGACTTAGAAGCACAGGGCAAGAAAGAATTGCGTATTAGTGTTTTGCAGCCACGATTTAAGACTGGTAATATCTGGTTTCCTATGGGTGCTAACTTCCTAACGGAGTTAGAAAGCGAATTATTGAGCTTTCCTAAAGGGTTACATGATGACTTACCAGATAGCTTATCGTATATCTCCCAGATTGCTATTCCACCTGTAAATAGTTTTGATACTGTAGCTACTGATGATATTCCTTTTGGAGGTGCTTTATGAAGTTATTACATGATTATGTATTAGTAAAGAAAAGCGAGGAAGAACAAACCGTAGGAGGTATTATTCTTTCAACTACAGCACAGAAGATTGGAGAAGTCGTAGCCACAGGCGAAGGAGTATTTAGTTATGGTAAATGGATTCATAACGATGTTGAAGTAGGTGATACCGTTCAGTATGACGGTGGTTCTACTATCAAGATTGAAGGTAATGAATACCTTCTGCTCCGCAATAGTGATATTATTTGTATTTTGAACAAGGAGTAATCATTGGACAACAGCACAGTTGCCAATTTACAAGATTTAGATAAGACGATTATTCGCTCCGTAAAAGCTGATATTGAAGAGGCAGAGAACTACCAAACCTCGGTAGTACAGAAAACGGTAAAAGAGCGGTACGAAATTTATTACGCCGATAAAAGTTATTACAACCGTAAATTCCCTCGCCTTTCTAAAGTGTCTAGCTTAGTATCTACTGACGTTGCCGATACAATTGAATGGGCGTTACCTTCTCTTATGAAGGTATTCACGGGTAGTGATGAAGTAATCACTGTCGCAGGAGTTACAGAAGAAGATGATGCTAAAGCAGAAATTATGAATGAACTGCTTGTATATCAGCTACAACGGCAGAATAAGTTCTTTCCTATCTTGTATGACTGGATTAAGGATTCCCTTATTACAGGTATTGGCATAATCAAATGTTATTGGGAACGCACAGAAGGGTATACACCGGAGGTAATGAAGGTAAATGCTCGTGCGTTACAGGCATTAGCCCAAACAGGGGTAGAAATTACCAATGTAGAAGGACCGGATTATCTTGGCGACTTCAATGTTACCTATAATTCTCCTTACTATATTAAAAACTCCCCTAAAATCGAAAATATCTTAATTAATGAGTTCTTGTACTCACCGGATGCTAAATCATTAGAGGAAGCTAACTTTGTCGCCCATAAGAAAAAAGTAACGATGAGTTACTTGCGAGAGCGACAACAACAAGGGGTATACGCCAATGTAGAGCAGATTAACCCAAATCAAGGTAATGCTCCTTGGGTAGCGGATCCTGTTGAAATAGTAATTGGCGATAATTACCAATCTATGACGAACAATGAGGAGGAAGAAGCTCGTAAAGAGGTTACGATTTACGAATGCTACACCAAAATTGACATTAACGGCGACGGTATCTTAGAAGATATGATTATTACCGTATGCGACGATGTTATTTTGCGTATTGAAGAAAACTACATGGGTAGACACCCATTTTTCTCCATTTCTCCTACTAAAGACCCTCATCGTATTTGGGTAAAACGCTCCTATGCGGAACTTATCGGTGAATTACAGGATTTGAAAGTGGCGTTAACTCGTCAGATTATGCAGAACATCGCCTTAACGAACGACCCTAAGATGATTTTGAGTGAAGATGCCATCAACATCTCCGATTACATCGAAGGACGACAAGTTATTCGTAAAAAGCCTGGGCATGTTATGAATGATGTAGCTATGAGCATGCCAGTAAATCAGCTTTCACCGTATACGTTCAACTTCTTAGAGTACATTGAAGGACAAAAAGAAGCGAGAACGGGGATTACACGATATAACCAAGGTCTTGACGCTAACTCTCTTAACAAAACAGCAACAGGTATTAGTGCCATCTTAGGACAATCGTCTCAACGATTGGAATTAGTGGCTAGAATGTTTGCTGAAACAGGTATTTATGAGTTATTCCGCTTTATGGTGTCTCTCAATCAAAAGTTTATTGACCAAGATACGGTAATTCGATTGACAAATAAAGAATTATCTATTAGTCCTGACGATATTAACGGTAACTTTGACTTAATCGTCAATGCAGGTATCAGTATTGCAACGAAAGAGTCAACGATTATGACGTTGCAGACAATGTTAACAGCGTTAATGCAGACAAATGCGGCAGGATATGCTATCGCCACTCCTGAAAACGTATATAACCTGTTCAAGAAATGGATTGAAAGTGCCGGATTTAAAAACTATGCGGATTACATTACGGATCCTGCTATTACACAGCAACGTATGATGATGGAAATGGCGTTAAAACAGAATGTATTAGCACAGTTACCACCAGATGCATTACAGTATTATGCAATGTACGGTGCGTTACCACCTGAATATATGTTGTCATTACCACCGGAATTACAAGTATTGTTTGGAGGAGCGAAAAATGAACCAGGAGCAGAAGGAATTACAGGAGCAAAAGCGGTTGATCCATCAAGTGGCATTGGGGGAGGGGGCTTCGGAGGTCCAAACCTTTCTGGAGGATTGGCTGGTGACGTACAACGAGTGGATAATCAACAACCTCAAAACGTGCCACGAGAAGGAAATGGCCCACTACAGGAACCTCCTTCTGGCATCGGAGGCTTTTAGTGCTTTTTTAATGTCCACAATTAATAATGGGGCTCTTGCCCACGAAGAATTGCAGCAATTGGCTGCAGAAGAGTTATCTTACAATGACTCATTTTATCCAGATTAGGAGGAATTAATGGCTATTTCATTTTTTAATACTGGAGATAATATCCGTAAAGCAATTACAGAGAGTTATCGACAGCCACAATTTCAGTCAACACAAGAGAAGAATACGATACCATTCGGTGTTACTGACACACCGGCTTCTGACTATTATAAAAATCGAGATAGTGTTCCAACCGGAACGCCTCTTGAACAGTATCGACAATCTCAAAACAGTTTGAATAAAGCGTATCAAAGTGGAGATTTAGAGAAACAGTATTTGGGTCGTCGTCAACTTTATGATGCCGAAGCTAATATGGCTAATGCAGAGTTGGACCCTACTCAAATCGACCCGAATACAGGCAATACATTAGGTTTTCAAGAAAAGATTAGAGCGATTTTAGGTCAAGGCAACCGTGCTGTTGAACTGGCAGAAAACCCTAACCATAGCGTTAACTTTTCGTCCACCGTTGCTCGTAACTTAGAGAATGCTCCAGACTGGGCCCACCAAAAACCATTTGAAATGGGTTACGAATGGAACGAAGATGTAATGCGTCAAAATGGTTTAACCGATGCTGATATCGCCGATTATCGTACCATTAAGACAATGGACCCACGAATGATTGAAAACTTGTATAGTCGTGGTTTTTTACGGGCTCCATACCGTGAATATCTGGCAGAACAAGCACGCTTATAAGCCATTGCCTCCACCTCCTGCTCAAACATCTAACGGTCATAATTTCGCAGGTGATATTACACTTCCGAAGTTTAATTATTCTACCGAAGAAACAGACCGTCAGTTGGAAGAAGCTAGGAAAGAAAAGGAAAGACAGCAACGCTTAAATGATTTGGCTTTCTCTCAAATAGGGCTAGGCTCTTAATAGTATTGATTAAAATATTTCACCAACCCCTTGTGGGAGTGAAGGAGGACATAATGTTAGAAGAAAAATTCAAATTTGACTTACAGTTATTCGCCGATGAGTCGGCTGATAATACAGTGGAACAACCGGAAACGGACTCCGCAGAACCCCAAGAGTTACCAGATTTTGCATTAGACGCAGACGGTAACGTTACGTTTAACCCTGCTATTTTTGATGATGTACAGGAAGAGGAACAGGAAGAGAGCCAACCACAACCGGAGCCACAGACTGAACCGGATACCTACATCGTTAAAGTAGATGGAGTTGAACAAGAAGTTACTTTGGACGAGTTATTGCATGGATACATGCGACAAGCTGACTATTCCCGAAAAACACAGGCACTAGCCGAAGAACGACGGAATTTACAGTCAACACCGCAGCAACCTCAATATCAGCCACAGCAACCTCAACCACAACCGGAGCCGCAACAACCGGAATTTAATCAAAAAGCCTATGTCGAAAAATTAGCGGAATACGCTAAAGGACAAGTAGAGCAGATTTTAGGCGAGGAGTATGACCAATACAACACTTTGCATCAAGCAGCCTATGCTGACGCTATTGCCAATATTAAAGCTGAAATTATTCAACAGCAACAGGCACAAGCAGCACAGCAAGCAGCCGAACAGCAATTTGTACAGAATTTAACGAAGTATACATCTGACCCTAACTTTGCCAAGATTGATAACCTTGCGGCAACTAAACTTAATGAACTTCCATACGCACAAGCTGTTAAAATCAAAGAAGCCTTTGATAACCGTGATTGGAATATTATCGACCAATACATGACTGCCGTACGGAATGAATTTTATGGACAGGCTAGTGTTCCTTCAATTCGACCAAAACCTAAAGCACAAGTACCGTATGTTGAAAGTGCAGGTGCGGCCACACGACCACCTGAAATGAAACGGCAGATTGACTTTAGTAAAATTGGCGACCAAAAACTGAACAATGACCAACTAGCCGATATGTTTGTTAAACTAGGTTTGACTAATTTATAAAAGGAGATATATACATAATGGCTATTGAAACTGCTATTAAGTCTTTCAACGTTGAAGGTAAAGTAGAGGATATGAACGACCTCATTACTGCCATTGACCCCGACCAGACTTTATTAACTAAACGATTTGGTAAAACTACTATTACATCTACTGAACACGTTTGGTTAAGTGATTCTTTACGACCAGCTAAAAAGAACGCTACTCTTGAAGCACATGATTTCCAGACAAGCGAAGCTGTTCCTCGTCGTCGTTTATCCAACTATACTCAACAGTTTGAACACGGTTACAGTGTAACTGATATTACGCAGGCTATTAAAAAATATGGTGTGCGTGACGAACAGGCATACCAGATGGTAAAGGCGACTAAAGAAATTGGTCGAGACCTTGAATACGCCGTTGTTAAAAACAAAGAAAAAATCTTAGGTGATAACTCCACCGAAGGTTTGATGGGCGGTATCGCTTGTTTCTTAGAAGACTATAAAGACGCCAACATTGACGCACAGGGCGTATTCACTTTGGCTACTCACAAATTCGTTACTGGTGACGTTGTGAAATTGAAAGCTAAAACTGGTAATTTAGATACTAAGTTTGAAGCTAACAAACAGTATTTTGTTCGTGCTGTAACGAAAGATACTTTCACTTTACATCCTACTGAACAGGACGCACAGGCTAACGAAAACGTGATTAAACCATCTTCTGCAGGTGCTATTCTTGTTACCTACAACAACATTACTGACGTATCTTTGAATAAAGACGCTAAAGGCGAATTTACTTTCGATTCCTTAAACGATGCTATGCAGGACGCATGGTCTCGTGGTGCTTCTATTGATATGGCTGTAATGAGTGGTGCTAACAAACGTAAAGCATCCGGTTTCACAGCGAACTCTGTGAAAAACCGTAATCAGTCCGAAACTAAGTTAACACAAGTTATCGATGTTATCGAAACTGACTTCGGTATGATTGACCTTGTTGCACATCGCATGTACGACAACGACACAATCGACTTGTTAGAATTACAGTATTGGAAAATGGGTTATCTCATTCCGTTCCACGTAGAAGACGTACCTCGTAAAGGTACTTACAAAGAAAAGGTTATTACTGGTGTTGCTACATTAGAATGTACTGCTCCTATCGCAAACGCTCGTATTGTTGGTATCAGTAAATAACTACTAGGGGGGTAGGCAACTACCTCCCACTTTTTTTGTTTAAGGGGTGATTGAATGAGGTTAAGCACACAGTTCAGCTTAGAAGGTGATACGTGGCACGTTAAGCATACATACGATGAAGCGGATATCTTGCGAGAACTTCGTGATGAACGAAACTCTATGACAGGCGGTCGTGTATCCGGTGAAGGTAAATGTATTGCTCGTATTCCACGCCACCGCTTTTTATCTGATTTTGAATTGCAGATGTACGACCAATATAGAGGGGTAGACAATCAAGAGGCAGAGAAATATATGCGTCTTTGGTTATTGAAAAACCCCGAATTTAGAACGACGGCAGGTAAACGAGGTAATGGATTATGATTCGAGTGCGTGAACTTGTACATACGATTCTTTACGATAAGAAAGAGATGTATAACCGTCAACATAGTAACGAAGAATTAATCAATGCCTTGAACTTAGTATTAAACTTTTTGAACTTAGCGTTAATCAATGCAGGATCCGATTACATCATAAAAGAAAAAGACGTATCGTTGCGTAATGGTAAAGTTAAATTACCAGATGATTTTGCTAAGTTTAGAGGTGTTGAAAATCAACTATACGACGGTAAAATCAAGATTGTTGGTGATGTTCTGTATTTGGATAGTAATGAAACTATTTCTTACTACTACATACTGGACAAAATAGAAACCATTGAAGATGAAATTGATTTACCTTTTGTGTTTTTTGCCTTATTAGCCCGTTATACAGGCGGCATTCTTGACGGGACATTACAAAGCGACCAGTTAGCAGCCGCGTTATCCGCAGAAGTTGATAAATTGAATTCCAGTAATACATCTGGTCCAATTATTCGACCAATGCAATTTTATGTATAGGAGGGAATATGACAGTTAATGAGTTGTTGATTTTAGCACGACAGCGATTAGGCGATATGCAGAAGACAATGTATTCCGATACAGAGTTAATTTATTGTCTTAACCAAGCTATCGACCGTGTATCGGCAGAACTAGCTAATAATTTCGACCCAGAAATTACTCAAACCATGGTAATTAATGGGCAAGAACAGGTTAAACGTCCAGACAACTTTATTTCTTTCCAAGGGCAATATCCGGTTCAACTTAACTACAATGAAGGGAAGCCTATGATGCAACATTTAGACCCCGAATTTGACGGTGAATTAGAAATTCGCTACTTTGCCACTATGAACCATGTTAAATCTTTGTCCGATGAAATTCCATTTACTCGCCGTATGTTCCAAAAACAGTTATTGACTTACATTCTGTATGAGGCTAGACCTTCTTTGGAACAGAATGCCACAGCTGCTACACCGAAAGCAGGTGAATAGCTATGACAGTTAAAGAGTTAATGGATAAAGCTGCTTTACGAAACCGTTTAAGTGATAGTCTTGAAACAGGCTATGACGACGATGAGTTAATTGCCTATATCAATGACGCTATAAACTTTGTTTGGCACGTTTTGATTGACAATAACTACTATGAAGTAATCGGCGATACCACATTTACTAAAGAAGTTAACGAAGTGCCAGAAGATTGGTATAGGGCGACTAACCAAGCCCCACTATTGATTAGAAATAACAAAGTGGAGGTATACGGAGATGTACCCTATCCGGTTCGATACTACCGAAAACCTCAATTCGTTAGTAAAACTACCGATGAACTACCGTTTAAGAATGAAGCATTCAGTAATATTTTGGCACAGTTAACCGTTATTTCAGCCATGAGTAATCATGAGTTTAACATGGACGTAGAACAGGATTTAGTAGAAGCTATCGTGGGGTTATTATAATATGGATAATCAGAATAACTTACCGTCTACCATTCAAGGTGATGGTAGAAAGTTTATTTCCCTACTTAAAACTCAATTAAAAGAAGTACAGAAACAAATCGCCGATGCGATTGACGAAGTGTCTTCTGTATACAATACCTTAGCGGATAATCCGGATACGATTGATAAACAAGTTCACTCTATTACAGTGAAAGAGCAAAGAAGTAATGGTAAAGTGACCCTTCGAGTTCGTTGGAATAGCGACAACATTAAACAATATAATGGAGCCGTTATCGACGTTAAAGAAAGTAACGAATACGAATTCGATAACTGGGAAGAACTTGCATATACCAAGACTTACTCCACCGCAAAAACAAATGAATATGTAATAGAAAACTGTTCCGTTGGTAGTAAATACTACATCAGGGTCCGTGGTAAAGATGTTAGAAATGCTTTATCTGTATCCGCTAATGCACCTACAGCTACTTATTACATCTCTCCAATGGATCACACACCAAAACCTCCGTATGAGGGTACGGTGGTATTTGATGAGCGTGGCGTATATTGGCATTGGAAACAGTACGACCAAAATGAGTATTCGTGGACGGAACTTCGATTAGATGAACATGTGGGAGATGCTTATAACCGTTTGGATATTACCTCCGATTTATGGAGTGATAAAATTCCAGTAAATCGTGTAGGCAAAGCTTATTTGTATAACAAAGGTGTAGGAAATTCGTATTCCTCTCCTTTAGAAATTGAATATGCAAAGAGTGTTCCGGCTGCTCCTAAGCACCTAAAAATAACCCCTGTATTCGAGGGGTTACAAATCGAGTTTGATAACATTCCAGAAGATTGTAATGGTGCTATCGTTTATATCAACAATGAACCGCATAGAGTAATCGACAATAAATATAACTACATTTGTTCCACAGGTACTTATACCATTAAGGTTTGCTTTACCGATGTATTTGGTGAAGGTACTATGTCCGACCCTCAAACGGTAGGAACAATAGAAGAAATTCCACCTAATGCTATTCATATTACGGATAAGGTAGTATTCGATGATGGTGTAATCATTGGTAAATATATCGGTGATAGACAAATCGTAGGTACTAAAATTCAAGAAGATAGTATTACTACCGGACATATTCAAGCCAATGCTATTAATTCCGATAAAATTGCGGCTAACGCTGTTACAGCTACCAAAATCAAAAGTGGGGAAATTAAAACAAACCATATGTTAGCTAATTCTATCAACGGTGATAGAATCATTGCTAATACACTAGATGCAAAGAAAATCAAAGCAGGTAGCATCACTTCTGAACAAATCGGAGCAGGAGCGGTTAAAGCTGATGATATTGCTGCAGGTGCTATTAGTACGGATAAGTTAGCCGCAGGAGCTGTTACAGCAGGAAAAATGAAAGTTGATAGTTTATCAGCTATTAGTGCTAATTTAGGCACTGTACGGGGTGGAACGATAATCGGTACTACTATTAGAAACGCTAGTAACAGCTTTTCTGTAGACGCTAACGGTAATATCCGTGGAGTCAATATAACTGGTTCAAGAATTGATTCTAGTTCTGTTTATGCTGGTGGTTCTCAATTAAGAAACGTTCATGTTTCTCAACAGACAATTCGGAATAACACGAAAATACAAGTCCCAAGTGGGTATTCATTAACCAAAACTATTTTAATTATTAATTGGGCAGAAAACGGATTTACCCCTAATTCCCCTACCGCACCGACAAACGGAACACAACATTATGTTATTGGTGGTCGATACTTTAATGACGACGAATGGAATAAGTTTCAAAGTTTTGCAAACTCTCAAACTCCGTTTGAGGTATGGAGACCAGGTGGAGGGGAACAATCTAAGGTTTGGAATAATATGAGGGATAAACGTGGTGATTATAGTCCTCCATTTATGCTAGTAATTAATAACTCTGGCTTAGACTTCGACAATGGTGTAAAGGTAGGTAAAGGTCGCAAGTTTGTAATTTGTCAAGACGGAACATTTTATAACTTTTATTTTAACGGTGTAATGGGGTGGACTGGTTCGATGGGGGTTACTCTTATTAGTTTTTGGTAGGTGATATTTATGTACTACATATTTGATGACAAAAGCGAATGCATATGCAGGACGGTTGACTTTATTGACTTTGGGGTTAACCATGTAGTCCTAGAATCGGAGGACTTTTTTAATATTGACGATATTGAACTCGTTAATGGAGGAATTCAGAAAAAGGTAATTCCCGAACCTACAGAAGAAGAACATCCTCTAGTTGTAGAGGACGAATACGAAATTGATGAAAGAAGTGTAGATATTCTTTCCGCTATCGCTGAACTTAGCGAGGCAATTCTTGAATTACAAGGAGGTAATGACTTATGAAAATTTATCGCTCTTTATTCGCTGTTTATGGTCGTTTAGTTATGTTGGGTATTTACACGGTTGACCCAGATGACAAATTAAAGAAACAAGTTCCAGAACCATACGTTCCGTATGTATTGGAATGGATTGCCAATTACGAGGAAAAACATCAAGAAAAAGCTTAATGTTAGCCACCTTCGGGTGGCTTTTTATGTAGGAGGTATGAATGGCAAAGAAAGGAAAATCTCACGCAGCGGAGTATGACTTCACTCTCGACCAAGGTTCAGACTACCGTTTCCAATTAGAAATTTACAATAGCGACGATACACCAAAGGATATTACCAAAAACACTTACGTTTGTAAAATTCGTAGAGATGCAGAAGATGAAGAAGTGTTAACGGAAGCGGTAGCGACTATTATTTCTAATAATATTGTGGAATTTCATTTCCGTGATGAAGATACAGGAAACATTGATACTGACGGTTTGAACTATCAAGAGTTAACAGAAGCAACATACGATATATTACAAATTACACCGGAGGGAGAAGTTACACGGCTAGTTAACGGTTTTTGTTCCGTCTCTCCTGGTATTTCATATCACTAGGAGGACGTATGAATTGGCTAAAGGATAAATTCGTAGGTCCTTATAGGGCGTTTGCCGCCGTTATTCTTGCTATCGGTTTTGATATTCATGGAGTTTTTGACATGATTGTGCAACAGTTAGAACGCACAACTCATTATTGGGAGACGAAAGCTATAGTGGGAACTTTAATCACGTTGGTTATTGATTTCAACCATAGTGAATATGTATTTATCGCCCAGTCTATTTTTTGGCTAGGGGTAATTGACATGATTACAAAGTGGTTTGCTATCAGTAATCAACACTTGCTAGAGCAAGGTTTCAAACAGGAGCATATTACAACATGGGATAAATTCTTAGGGTGGGGAGTAGCTTTTCAAGCAAAGAAGATTACTTCCGCTGCCATGACTATAGGATTTATTTGTAAAATGGTTCAATTCGCCATTATTCTGACAGCTACTTTCTATATTGATGTTAGTTTCCGTAACGCAGGTATCGTTATACCAATGAATGCTATGACATTTGGTATCGGTTGGATTTGTTATACCGAGTTACTATCCATTGTAGAAAATATGCGAGATAGTGGTGTTGCATATATGGACAAGTTGTTAGAACTCATGACTAGCAACTTATTTAATAAATTAAAGAAATAGGAGGTATTATGGCAACTGAAAAGTTAAGCGAAGTAGTTCCCAATTCCCCTAAGCTAATCATCAAGACTGATGATACCGTACCTAAAATCGTCATTAAATTTGAAGATAAAAAACCTAACATTGTTATCAAAGAAGGGTTAAAAGGAGATAAAGGAGATAGAGGTCATGGGATTACTCGTGTAGAGCAAGACGGATACGATATTCACCTTTACTTTGAAGATGGTACTTCTTATACCGTAGAAAATGTTCGTGGTGAAAAAGGGGAAAAAGGCGACCGAGGAATTCAAGGTGAACAGGGTATCCAAGGTTTAAAAGGTGATAAGGGTGATACAGGTTCGCAAGGTATCCAAGGGGAGGTAGGACCACAAGGTCTTATTGGTCCTCGTGGAGAACAAGGTATTGAAGGACCTCGTGGTATTCAGGGACCAAAGGGAGACCAAGGTATACAAGGAATACAAGGTGAAATTGGACCTATTGGACCTCGTGGTTTACAGGGAGAAAGAGGACCTAAAGGTGATACCGGAGATGTTGGTCCACAAGGTATACAAGGACCTATCGGTTTGACAGGACCCGAAGGTAAACAAGGTATACCGGGCGTAAAAGGAGACCGTGGCGACCGTGGTTTACAAGGGGTAAAAGGAGATAAAGGAGAAAAGGGCGATAAAGGAGATGCAGGAGAACCTTTTCGTATCTACAAATCCTATGTTTCTATTTCTTCTATGAACGCCGATTTATCTAACATTCCCGAAGGATACTGTGTAATTATTTCTACCGATGTAAATGATGTGGATAACGGCAAGTTATACGCTAAGGTAGAGGGAAGATTATCTTTTATCGCCGATTTATCCGGTTCACAGGGTATCCAAGGACCAAAAGGTGATACAGGACCTAAGGGCGATAGAGGATTACAAGGCACTAAAGGAGATAAAGGCGACCAAGGTTTGCAAGGACCTGTTGGTATACCTGGTGTAGTTGTTGCTGAAACCGACCCACAAACAGGGCAAATTTGGATTGAACCTACAAGTGAAGCTGATATGACTTATACCAAATCTGAAATTGAAGGTTTAATCAATAAAGCCTTTGACAGCATGGTAAACGCAGAGGAGGTTAGATACTAATGTTTGTAAAGATTTTGAACAATACATTAAAGTCTATCGCTGATGCGGTGAGGTCTAAAACAGGGGAAACAGGTACAATGTTACCTTCGGAAATTCCAGATAAGATTAAAGGTATCTCTAGCGGAGGCGTAGACTTGTCTACCCTCGCAGACGGTACTTATAAATGGGGAGACTATATAGCCACAGAAAAAGAAATAAAAACACCTGTATACTCTTTTCAAGATATGACTTCATACACCAATCCTAATTTAACGTCTATTACTTCTGGCAATGCGTTTTCACAAAGCAAGTTAACAACCTTCTCTGCACCTAACCTTTCAACAGTTCGAGGGACATTTACATTCTCGTATTGTTCTAATTTGGAAAATGTGGAATTTAGCGATAATTTAACGACAACATCACAAGCAATGTTTTACGCTTGTAATGGTTTTGAAATTGTTCCTCGTGCTGCATACTGGACAAATATTAGTGGACAGGCGTTTGCATGTTGTAACAGATTAGAAAGGGCAATGGTGAGAAACGCTACCAATATTGAATCCTTTGCATTCACACAATGTCCACGTTTAAAATTAGTTGACCTATCCAAAATTATTGAATTAAAAGGACACGTTTTTGATACTTGCCACGAACTCAGCGAAGTATGGATAGGAGAAAACTGTAAAACGATTAACAATTTAGCTTTTAGCAATAGTCGTTGTCAACTTAATTTAACTATAAAAGCAACAACGCCACCAGCTTTAAATGGTGCATTCACTTTTGCTAGTGGTGGGCAGATTGTATCTATTAAGGTTCCTGCCGAAAGCGTCGATGAATATAAAGCGGCAATTAACTGGAAGGCGTATTCTGATATTATTTCTGCTATTTAAGGAGGTACAAATGGCTAAACTTCATATTCCTACCGGAGAAATTAAAGATGGTAAAATTCTCTACATGGAATTTAATACTATTAAAGGAGACCAAGGAGTAGAGGGTCCACAAGGTGAAACTGGTATTCAGGGACCACAAGGTCCAAAAGGTGATGTTGGACCAATGGGACCTACAGGTCCTAAAGGTCCACAGGGAGACCGTGGAGAACAAGGGGTTCAAGGTGAGGTTGGTCCACAGGGTCCACGAGGAGAAAAAGGTGAACAAGGAGAAATGGGGTTGCGTGGACCACAAGGGATACCGGGACCAAAAGGAGAGCAAGGAGAAAAGGGTGATGTTGGAGAACAAGGTCCCAAAGGCGAACAGGGTAGACATGGGGCTGACGGTGATTCCTACACCCCTGTTATTAATTCTGACGGTGTTGTGTCGTGGACAAAAAATAGTGGCACACCTACTACCTATAACTTAGCTACTTTAATCAGAACTGAATTTGATAAGCATATCAGCAATGCAGAAGGGAGAGAGTTTTAATGGATAACTATGTTTACCTAAAAGAACAAACATTAAAAGGAATAGCAGACGCTATCCGTGCGAAAACTAAGTCCTCTAGTAAAATTACTCCCGTTAATATGCCTGTTGAAATAGCTAAGATTAGCGGTGGTAGCCCTAGTTTTAAAATAGTTATTAAACAAACGCCAAATCAAACGATAAAAGCGAAGGTTGATAGGATAAAGTTTGACGAAGATTATATATATCAAGATAAAAGTTTTTCTGTGGTAGGTCTTAAACCAATTATTTTAACAACCATAGAAGCAAAAGCAGGTTACAGAGCGGGAATAATTCAAGAAACTCAAAACGGTAATGTATGGACAATTACAGCTACAGAGGCTATTGAATGGACGCCAGAGGTTGTTGAAGGCTGGGTAACATATACTTTCAATAGTAATGGCGACCCTATCCGGCTTGTTAACGGGAAAAAAGAAGAGTGGGACATTCTTGATGGAGTGTATGATGATAAATCTATTTTGGAAACTGGGAAAGATACATTAGAGGTTTTGCAAGCACTTACTTTCACGGGCACTATTGTCCGTCTAGGCGACACTACGGGTTCTGATGGAAATGTAGTGCTAGGAAAGGAATTCAACGCCAAAATCTTAGACTTAGGAGAAAATGAAATAAAATTCCTTGACGCTAATAATAAACAAGTTATTATAGATATGCGTAAACTTTCTGCCGATAGCTTAACTAAAGTATTAAATTCAGTAGCTAATAGTAGCAATAACTCTAAGGTTACTTTTGTTATAAAGAAACCAGATGGACCGTTCATTACTCCTATTGGCGATATTAATTGTGAATTTATAGTAGATGATATTAATTCCGACATCACCTGGATAAAGAAACAGCTAGAAGATAAAGGGGTAAAATTCTTAACTCTGACTGACTTTAAAAAACACAACCACAATTTAGCTGAATATCTATAAGGAGGACGTATGGCAAAGAAAGTCGGTAAAACGCAGAAGATAACTACTGTATCTCTTGTTGATTTAACGGGTGGTATGAATGTGGCGACTTCTCCCGAATTTCTTAAAGATAATGAATGCGTTCGTTTAGAAAATATGGAATTTGATATTGAAGGTAATAAGTTGCGTACACGGAGGGGACTAGGTTCCCCTCTCTTTACGTTCGATTCTCCTATCGTTCATATCTACAATGACTATGAATTGAACGACTTCTTTATCTTCTTAAAAGACAAACGCATCTTTAAGTATGAATTCGGGAAAACGCCAACACTGATTGGCAAACTTAATGGTATCGCAGAACGCCCTAGTTGCACTAAATGGGGTGGCAGTTTATTAATTGCTAGTGGCTCTAAGCTACAAGAGTATGACTATAACACGCTAAAGGAGATTGAAGGAAGTCCAGAATGTGATATTGTATTTAACCGTTCCGGTCGTGTGGTGGTAGCAAAAACGGGTTCTGACCTTCTTATCTATTCAGCCGTTGGTGATGTAAATAGTTGGACAATCAATTCTAACGACCCCTCTGCACGAAAGGACGTTAACGTAGGGTACAAAGACGGTGGCGATATTGTAGCCGTTGCTGAACTTGCTTCTGACGTATTGGTATTTAAATCTAACGGTTTAATCTATGATGTACAGAACGAACCAGAAGAGTGGTCGATTACATTACTAGGCAATAACTCTGACTTTGTGAGTAGACACGCCTGTAAAAATATAAATGAAGATATGGTATTTCTTTCTACCCGTGGATTAAAATCAATTCAATCTTCACAGGTATACGCCAACTTTACCAAAAAGGATATTGGCTCCAACATTAATCCTGAACTTAAACTCCGTACCGATAAACCGTTCATATCCGACCTAAGACGTACAAAACAAATGATAGTCAGCGGATATAGTGAAAGAGAACTGTTCGTATTCCATTATGAATTACAGGCGTTTACAAAATGGATCTTCCCTTATAACGTAACGGCTATTTGTGAAAATCAATACAACGTATTAGTGGGTGCTAATAAAAATGATACTAGCGGTTCTTTATACGAATTAGACTTTAAGAATACCAAAGACGACGGTATGAAAATTCCACAGAAGATTGTTAGTAAAGAATTGCGTGATACGCATAAGCTAAACGCTTATAGAACGTACATTGATATTCAATCGGACAAAGAAGGAAACGGTATCATCTCTATTAATGACGTTCGTATTGAGCATCACTGGACAGGAGAAGAACAGCAGAAAGAATATAAAACGCAGATTTTAAACCCTATTCTTTCCTTTATGTTTACTACTGACGACCCAATTATTTTCAAATACGCACAATTTGATATTGTTATGCAACGTGAATCTATTGTATCGGCAGGTTCCTCTTCCTCCGGTGGTAAACGGAGGGGTTTAGCAAATGCTAGGAAGCGTAAAGCTACACATGATGATTTCTTGAAAGGTGTTGGTAGTGGCGGTGGCTCCCCTTATAGTTGATACTGATTTAGTAGTCAAGAATTTAGATAGATATGAAAAACGAGTTGGTCGCAATTTCTTCAAAGATTGGAAGTTAGACCAATTCCCGAATATTACATTATTAGCAGATGGTACTTTCTTTACATGGGCTGTACGCCTTGATTGTATTGAGTTTGGACCATCTGTTTGTGATTTACGACAAGTCGTAGATATTGGTCTTGAATGGGCTAAATTAACAGACAAACCATACATTAGATGCATGACCGTTCGTAATCCTACCGCTTTTTCTCGGTATGTGAAAGGCGAAATTAAATTTGCCGCAATGGACGACGACATTCTCGTATGGTGTATTGAAAAGGAGGTTAAATAGTGGGAGGTAGTAAATCTACAACTACATATCATGAACGGCAATTAACTCCGGAAGAACGTGCTTTGATTGCACAGCAATCAGACTATCTTCGTTCTATTCAGCCTAGTATTGATAAATTAGTTGCTAAAGGCACAGAAGCTATTGATAATACATGGACTCCAGACTGGGGGAAAATGTATGGCAATACCATGACTAACATTAACAAAATCAACAATGGCTATGAACGATTAGCACAAGGGATTTTACCTGATGCTTATGTTACAGCTAAAGACGCCTACTATCGTAGACAGTATGAAAATACGCTAGGTAAACAATTAGCTGATTTATCTCGCCGTGGCGTAGTAGACAGTTCTCGTTACAATACGGTAGCTAATGATTTACAACAAAACATTCTTAGCGACACAAGTAAAGATTGGCACAACAATATTAATACTATCGCAGGATTATTACAGAACCAAAAAGATAATGCTGTTACAGGTTTTGGCTTAGCAGGGCAAGCACAGGACAATAGCTTTACGCCTGTTAAAAATTACATTAGATTGTCACAAGGACAAGGTGGCGAAATTAACAGTGCTTTACAGTCGCAAGGACAACTTAATAACGGTCGCACTACAGCCGTTACCACTACTAAGTCTAGCGGCTTAGGTGGATTCTTAGGTGCCGCCATTCCTACAGCTGCTAGTATTTGGTGTTTCCCAGAACACGTTAAAGTAGCTACAGAACGTGGAGATATCCGTATTGCCGATTTAGTGCCTGGTGATATAGTGATTTCTAAAGACGGCATAGAAAAAGTTCTTGACTTAATCATTACCGAAAATCAAGAAATCATTACAGTAGCAACTCCAAACTATGAAGTTGATTGTACGGTAGGTGAAGTCTTTGTAACTCGTGAAGGTAGAAAGTCAATTTCCGATATGGAACTTGATGAAGAAATTCTGACAGAAACCGGATTTGAACCTATTGTAGATATTTTATTTACAGAAGAACGAGTTACCGTATACGAACCTGTATTAACAGGACAAAACTTATTCTATGCTAATGGTATTTGTGCCGAAGGTTTTGCGGAAGGAGAGTTATAATGGACCACGTTCAAATTGATGATAGAGGGAATGACTTCTGGTCTCAAATTGGTAAAGGTGTTGGTATGATTGGTGGCTTGATGCTGCGTCGCCGAGACGACCGCGGGGCAATGAAAATTATGCAAGACCAACTTAATCAACGTAAATTAGAAGACATTGACGAACAGAATAATTTATTAGGTGCTTTTGCCTCTAATGAAGCATTAGGAGACGATGCCGACCCAACACAACGAGGCTTATTAATGGCTAAGTTAGCTAATGCTGGTATTGACGGTGTTACTAAAGATAATTATCAAGACTTTCAAAAAGGATTGTTAGCAAGACAAGAGTACCTACGGGGGTGGGATACTAGCAAAACTTTTGCTGAACGTCAAGCAATGGGCGGTTACAATGGGTTTGTGAGTAATATGCCTAAGTTAATTTAAGGAGGTATATATGGCAAATCCTAAGTTACTAGAGATTGCGAATCTGATTACAAGCCGTAATGGCTTGCCTGCTGACATGGCTCAAATGTTAGCAGCACAAATGGCACATGAAACAGGGGACCTGGCTAGTGTAGCTGCCCCTCATAACTACGCCGGATTATCTACCATGAGTGAAACTGGTTATGCTAGACCTTCTGACGAAGGGGGCTATTACAAGGCGTACAATTCTGATGAAGAGTTTGCTGATGATTATTACAAAGGATATGTGAAACCATACATCAAGGATTTAATCGCTGTTAGAAACGACCCTATGGCAACGGCACAGGTTCTAAAAAACAACGGTTATTATACTGATACAGTTGAAAATTATGGCGGCGGTTTAAGCCGTTTCTATAAAGAATTTGGTGGTATTTCCGTTCCTTATCAAATGTACAATACGCAAGGTAGCCCTAGTCAGTCATTTAATACTCAGTTGCGGATGGATAACCCGAACGAACCATTAGATGTTAAAGGTATGATTTCTGCCATGAACTTACCTCACGTTAATGGAGCAAAACGTCAAGAACAAGCATTAAGCCGTGAACTAGGCTATCAAACAGATTTAATCGGTGCTGTAGGTAGTGATGTATTTGAACGATTCAGTGGACAAGCAAACCAATTAGCTAAGGCGGCAATGGAATCCGCACAAGAAGGGGCTAACTTAGAAAACCAACAACATAAGTTGACAGGTGCAGGTAAATTAGCACAGATGATTGCTAATAGCAATAATAGTTCTAATTCTAAGATGTATGCCGCTATGGGTCAAATGCTAGGTGTAAACTTAAACCCTATGGACGACCGATATATCAATAGTCAAAAAATGGCGTTAGACCAAATGCAACGCAATCAAGCTATTCAAGACGAACAGCGTAAAATGCAGCAACAAAAAGAGTTATCTGATTACAAGATGCAACAAGAAATTGCAGCCAAGAAAGAATTGGCTACTTGGGAAGGTGAGCATAATTTTGAATTGGCTAAGAAATATGCAGAAGCAGGGGTTAGCCAAAAAGGTAAAGGTGGTAGTTCCGGCGATTTAACAACCTCACAGAAGGTAAAAATGAACAACGATATTATTAAGTTAGGAGATAATTATAGAAAACTATATCAAGAAACAGCAGATAAAGTCTATGCCGGATTAGTTAGCGAAGACGCTTTACGACAAATCAGTATGGACGCAGCAAATCAATTAGCTAGTTATGACGGACTTGGATTAGATGCATACAAAACCGTAGAAGGTATGATTGCCGGAGATGCTGCATATACAGAAAAACAATTACTTAATCTTTATGGTGCTAAGAAGGAAGATGGAACTCGACCTAATGCATATGTGGGGTGGAAATAAGGAGAGTGATATAGATTGAGTTGGTTACAAGATTATTTGTCGCAGTCAAATAAGGCGTGGGATGCAGAAAACCAACGGATTGGCGATAGTTATGTGCCAGATGAGCATACCAACTTCATAGATAGCTTTCAATCCGGTGTATGGGGGTCACTAGCAGGTGGTGCAGGTTTCCTCGCAGCAGGTGCAGAAAAAGCAGGGTTTACAGGTTTGCGTGATTGGGCTGAAAATGAGGCTTCTTACGCAGGAAAGAGAGCTTACGCCAACTCCGACAAGACAGAGTATAACGATTCAGGGTGGTATGACCCTCGATATTATGTTAATGGACACGCTTTAAATGATACCGCACAAATGCTTGGCAGTAGTCTTGTTGACATTGGTCTTGTTACTGGCTCTCTCCTCGCTGCTCCCGAAACAGGTGGTGCATCTTTAGCGGGTATCGCTGCTGTAGGTGCCGCTAGAGCTGGCGGTCGTATCATGGGTGAAAAGTTACTTGGTAACGTGTTAACTAAATATGCCCTCGAAAAAGGGGCTACTATGGGCTTAGAGGCAGGTGCTAAATTAGCATCTCGTCAAGTCCTTGGTGAGGCTGCTTTAGGTACGGCTAAAGGATTAGTAAATGAGGCTCCACTCATTCTAACGGGAGGTGCGTCAGAATCGGCAATTAACGCAGGCGATGTATACATGGAATCCTTACAAATGGGTAACGACCGTGATACAGCGTCTAGTCAGTCTATGCAAGCCTTTGGCGAAGGTTACATTCCTGCTATAGCTGAATTTTATGCTGATAAAATGGCTATTGGAGGTACGTTAGCCGGATTCGCGACAAAGGGTGGTAAAGTTCTTTCTAAAGCCGTTCGTAGTGCTGTTGCTAATGGTGTAGTATCTGGGCAAATGGAAGGTGCTGTGGAAGCATGGCAAACCATGGTACAAGATAGGGCATTAGGCAAGGAAGATGCATTAAACGCTAGGATTTATGACCCTACTTCGTGGTCGGACAATATGGCAGACGCATACGGGCAAGCCGTTGGTCCTGCTATGTTACTTGGCGGTATTGGTGGTGCTAGAGCAGGTATCAGTTCTGCCATGAATAACCCTAACCCAAACGTTGAAGTTACTCCAGAAGTAGCTGAACAACCTGTGTCTATCGAAGGCGACATTACCCCAGTTACAGATAGTATTACACCTATCGAAGAGGGGGTTGCTCCAATCGAAGGCGAAATTTACTCCGCTCCTGTTGTAGATTTGGGGGGCATGGATTCTACAAGTCCACGACAAGGCTTGTATGACGAAATGCGTAATACGTTTATTCGTCATAATCCGGAAAACCCAGACATTGTTGAAACTAAATCAGAGGCAACTAACAATAAAATTAAAGAAATTGTAAATCTTTGGGATAATTCTACACCAGAAGAAATTCAAAACTTACCGCCAAATACATTCGTAGACGATTTTAAACAGGTTGGTCTTACGGATGCGGAAGCAGGAAGAGCGTCTAATGGATTGGTTAAGCATATGAAAGAGCAAAAACCATTACCAAAAATCGATGGAAAAGCTTTAATTGAAGAAGCTAGTAAGGTTGGTGTGCAACTAGACCCTAAGCAAGCAGAGAACTTAGTATCTGACAATCCTTCTCCTGCTTTAGTTAAACAAGTGCAAAACAAAATTAACAAGGTTCGACCTATTGTGGAAAAACAACAAGCAAAACTTGACAAAAAAAGAGAGCAAGAAGCAATAGCAAAACAACAGAAAGAATACCTAGAAAATGAAAAACGAAATTACGTTAATAACAACTATGAAAATTCAACGAACAAACAGTTCTTTGACCGTGTAATTGGGAACACAGAAAACGAGCCAAATAAAGCGGCTGAAACCGCTTATAAATTTAAACGTGCTATGAAAGAACGTAACAAAGACATTAAAAACGAAAAGCCTAAAGCAAAGAATGTTCGTAATTATTTAACTAAACAAGGGATTACAGAAGAAAAGTACGGAAAAACCCCGGTGCAAGCAATGGTGGATTATGCAAGATCCATGGATCAAGAGAGGATTAATGCTCGACAATCCGCCCGCACTTCTGACGAATATAGAAGCTCGCTAAAAGAAAGTGCAAGAAATGTTACTAATGTAATGGCAGTAGATAAAATGCACGATGATGCATTCAATAATGCACATGGCGACCAAATTAAATCGGTAGAACGTGATATTGACAATAGCTTAATTCAACTAGGGCAGAATGGTTTTGATATTACTAAGCTAAAACACTATAAACGCTTAGAAAACGCCGCCAAAGGTTTTCATAAACAAGCTATAGATAGATTACAGCGTATCAACGAATCCGTTGGTTTGGCAGAAAAAGTTAAACCAGTCGAAAATACGCCAATTGAAACAAAGACTATTGAAGGAAATAAACCAATCGAAACTAAGCCTGCTGAAAACGCTCCAATAGAAAACAAGCCTATAGAAGAAACTAAACCAGTAGAAGAAAAGCCTACAGTAAATGAACCTGTTCAAGAGGTTTCTGTAGCAGAGAAGCCAAAACGCACTCGCACCAATAAACCTAAACCATACAAAGGACTCAAAGAAGGTAGCCAATTCTTTTCCGGTGAAAAGACAATTGGTGAAACAATGACTACCCTCAATAAGATAGAAAAGGACGAAACGCTGAAAGACAAAGAACGAGAACAAGTTTCCAGTATCAGAAAATTATTAACCTCTGTTCGTGACGAAGAAGGTAACGTTGCCACTAAAGACATGACAGATAGTGCAAAACAAGAGCATGACAGTATTAGAAAGGGATATAAAGAATTACAGGATAAAGCTAAGGAAGGTACTATTGGTATTCAAGAGTTTACCAAACAAGCCTCTAACCTTAAACGAAGAGCGGAAAGACTATTTAAGAACTTCCCTAGTCAACCGACCCTTGACTTAGTAGTTGACTCTGATTTAGTATTTAAAGTACCAAGTCAAAACGCAATGGCAAAAGCTATTCGTGAAGGTATTGTTGATTTAAATAAAACGGTTACAAATACTTTTATGAGCAAACCTGGCTCCTTTAACAATGTTGCTTTGAAATTTATAGAGGGCTCGTTTGGCTCTAAACTGACGAAGTTGCCTAATAATGTTCGTAACGCTATTATTGAAAAAATTTTGCAAAACGAATATAGTAGTCTAATTAAAAAATATGAAAACAATGAAGGTATTCTTAGTTCAGAGCCTAGCAATTTAAAACAGTTAGCCGCTAGAATTGCCGGCTCATTCCCTACCCAAAGTTTTCCTAGTATTGGTAAAGAGGCAGGGGAAGGAACGACCAAAGGTATTTTTGGTGAACGATCCAAAGGTTTAGCTAATATCGCTAATGACAATCAAGGTATGATTGGACTTGCCAGAGAATACTACCAAAAAGAAGAAGAAAAAATAAAGCCAAAAGAAAAGGTCGAGCCAAAGGCTAGAACAACCAAACATCAGACCAAAGCAGGGTATACTGTAAATAAAGAAGGTATAAAGGCAACTATTTCTACTGAAATGACTAATGACCGCGACTATCCTGTAACAGTTACTGTTAAGTTCGATGATTCTAAATTAGCTACTGACGAAAATACCCAAAATATTATTGAGCAAGTTACAGCAGACTTATTCTTTGACACTGATGATGTAGACATTGTGTCTAACGAAAATGGTGTAGTAAAATTAACAGCAAAACCAATGTTAAGTTATACAAATTTATCAAATAACGTAAGTCAAGAAGGAATTTTGAAGGCTCGTGTCGAATCTATTAAGAAAGCCATTGAATTATCGGAACAAGGAGAGATTGCATTTACGGTAGAGGAAAATGCAGATATTTCCGCTTTGCAACCTATCTTAGACGACTTGTACGGTAAAGGTGAGTACAAAGTAGAAACCGAACTTGTAAAAGGGGTAGATAACGAAGGAAGTAGAAAAGAAGTTTACGTCGTAAACAAAGATACTGTCGTAGATGAAGATATAAGAGAAGAGTTAAGTGGAAGTGCTTTATATCAACGTGGGGCAGAAGATTTAGCAAGAAATACAGACGACGTTGCGACAAGTAACGATGTGAATGCAATTAAAGATATATTCAAAAGAGTTCCAAAAGAACTTCGGTTGAACGACAAACAGATCCACGAATTAACCACATCATTACTCTATTGGTTAGGTAGGGCAAACTTTCCAAAAGCCGTTGAATACTTGCAGAAAGCAGTTTACCTTAAAGTAAATGTTGAGACAGGACACAAACCGGAGAACGGATACACTTCTATTGATTATGGGGTTGTACGCATAAAGCCGGAGAATATTACGACAACATCCTCTACCTTTGTTCATGAGTTAGTTCATGATGCAGTGGCTAATGTCTTGGGAAGTGATAATGTATTCTCAAACAATTACATTAAAGGGTTGTTTAATGATATGCCTAAAAAGGCAAGGGGGAGGAAAAATGAGAGAGAACGACGTGAAGCTATGGAAAGACTTGTCTCCGGAGGAGCAGGAGAAGGAATTCGTGATTTGCGGGTATTACCTACAGGAGACAGTGGGGATACAGGACGAGGACGAAATCAATCGGATTTTAGCACTAATGCCGGAGAAAATAGATTGGATTGGACCAACGACAATAGCCAGAACGGATTGGGCGTACCTAGCCGGAGCAGTAGCAATGGCGGTAGCCCAGATATTAGCGGAGGACCTGGGGTACGAGATTCTTCGTTGGGAAGCAACCGATTGGATAAAACGGGGACAAATGATGGAGAAGGATTACAGCAGAGGGAAACGGAATCTGTTATTCAGTCTAAAGGAATTTTGGACGAAGGATGGCGTAGCACGGAAAATTTCCTAAATACAACCACAAAAGAAGATATTGATAGCGGAATTGCTTACGAGTATTTAGATGGATACCTAAACCATGTTTTTGGCATTCATGACCTGTATATGTCCGATAAAGCCGAACTTATCGGTGCTTGGTTAAATGCTACCCTTCAATTAGATAAAAGACATGGTACAAATTTATTAGAACAGTTACGCAATGATGAATTAATTCTTCAAGAAACATTAGCATATAGTTCTCATACTTTTATGACTCCTAGTCAATTAGGGGTCATTTTTAGTTCTGGCACAGAATCCATGAACGTTGAAAAACGACAAGCTGTTATTGATGACCCTTTCAAGAAAATATTATTTGTACATCGTATGGGTGGTACTGGTCGTGCAAAGGCGAAAGCAGACTGGAGAACAAATGAGATGGCGGCTACAAAGTCGTTATTTAACATTAGTGCTGCGGCAACGCCATTGGATAAATTAATGGATCCATCATTAGATAAATATGGACAGGCTCTTATTGTGATAAAGCCACAGGCATTGGATAAGATTGCTAATTTTACAGGAACATATGATTTAAGGTCTATAGTGGACAGAAAATACAAGGCGTTAAGCGGCAAATACGGTGAAGAAAAAGTAAAAGAAATAATTAATGAGTTTTTTAATCGTGGCATAGTAAATGGGAAGGGGTCGCTTGGACAAATATCCCTTGCCATGTTTAGTGATATTTCAATTAGTAAAGAGGATTTGAAACAGAATTTAATCTATAGACAGCGTAAAGAAATTACCTCCGCTCAAATGACCGAATTTGAAAATCGGATTGGGCATATGGTAGCTGACTTGTATGTCAAATACAGTAATGACAATAAGGCTAAATACTTGCGAGAAAAGAGTTTGCCATATGATAAAGTTGAAAAACTTATTTTAGATACCGCCACTTATAGAAAAGACAAAGAAACAGGAGAGTGGATTTATAGCGAGAAGAATGGTTCTGGCAAAACTATCATTTCTCAATCTTTCTTTAGTGGCGTTATGAATGCATTCAGGGGTTATGCAGAAAATAAAGGAAATGCCTATATTTCAGAAATGTTCAAAAAATATTCCGGAATGAATAGCGTCCCTGACGGGCTAACTAAAGACCTTGAAAAAATTGCAAACTACATGAATGAGTTCCAGACAACTTATGCAGAGGTTAAGTTTAGCGAGGATTTACCAGCTAATCTGATTCATGGTATTTATGACCCTAACGGCGTCCTTACGCCGGAACAAGTTAAGGTATTTAGAGATGCGGGTATCCGTGTTATTCAGAACTTCAAGGGAATGACTGTAGCGGAATATATAGCTAGAGAAAAGAAAAGTCCTTTACTTCAACATGGCAAAGAGGATCCTGCCGATATGAAGTCCAACCCAGCCGAAGCTAGTGTTAACATGGCAGAAAAGCTCATAGAGAAAGAAATTAAAAAAGAAACAGATAGGATAGAGGTTCATCGAAGGAAGGACAATCAAGATAATATACCTATGTACGCCTTGTTAAAAGAAGTAAGGTCTCCGTCTAGCTTATCTAAGAAACACTTCCCAGAACTCGTTAAGTTTATTAAAGATGCACGACAGGTTACTAGAAAAACTTCTAAGGATTTAAAAGAATACCGAACTAAAATGGACGCAGTATACAAACAGTTAAAAAACGAGGACGACCAAAAATCATTTGAGAAACTTAAAGTCGAGATTTCCGACCGCCGTATGGAGTTTGCACAGGTAATCCCTATTACAATGCAGGACGGAACTAATAAATACACCATTATTAAAGAGGGGGATATTTTTGAAGAATTCGAAGACGAATCAGATGCATTACAAAAGAAAGTAGAATTAGAAAATGCAGGCTATAAAGTAGCCAAAGATTACAAAAATCAAAGACATCGTATTTTTGCTAGTAAAGATATTGTTCGTGGATACAATTCCTTAGAGCAGGCTAACAAAATTGCTATTAAGGAATCGGGAGAAATCGCTAAGTCTAAAGGATATAAGGATACAGAATGGAAAGCCTATGTTGAGTATCGTAAAATTCTTGACGAACTTATGATTAAGGCGGCTAATGCTAATGAACGTATAGGGAATCCTGATAAGCAGAAATACTCGTGGGGTTATTCTCCATTTGAACATTCTCGTTTTGGTGTATACGAGGAACAAAAGGGTACAGATGAAAACGGTAAAGAAACGGTTACTCGTAATGTTATTGCGTCTTTTAGAACAGAGAAAGCTGCTCGAAAATGGGTAGAAGAAAATCTCTTGAATAATCCAGAGTTTGCTAAATCTAAATTCGCTATTGTTGAACAGGACCGAAATTACAACAATCCTCGCAATGACTTTGATAGCCATTATGCAACGATTGATAATGATTACTTTAAGGATCATGTTGTTGAAGATTATATGACGGCAGAACAGAAAGAGGCAGAGTTTAAACGATTAACTGGTTTGTATCCAGAAATGAAAAAGTTGGTTGATTCCGGCTTTATCAACAAACCATTAACGCAACAAGAATTCTTAAATTTAGTCAACGACAAAGCAACAATGGAAAAAATCGGGATTGATGCCAAAGCCCTTCAAAACGAAATGAAACATGCTAATGGTTTTGAATTGTTTAAGCGTAACGGCACAGTTACTAAGAAGTCTTTGATTGAACATTTCTATACCAACACGGGCGATTTTGCAAAGAACAAACATAACATGACTCGTGTTATGGGGGCTAAGGGTTCTAACCCTAACTTGCAACGTGCTGATTATGACTACATCGTTTCTATGGTTAAGCATATCAATAATGCAGAATGGTATCACAAAGCAACGACAGCCTATGAACATTGGTTTAAAGATAAATACAAAGCAAATAGAAGCACAGGCAGTATGTCAAACAAACAGGAAATGATGCACACCTTAATCCGTACCGTTATGGGTGTTCCAAACCATTTTGATACGAGATTAAATGAAGTTATGAATGAAATTCCTGAACTCGGTCGTTTTATGACTAAAAACTATGGAGAAACATGGAGTACTGATATAGCTAAGCGTGGCATGGAAGTTACGGCATTAACAAAATTAGGCTTATTGCGACCTACCGCTATGTTTGCACAGTTAGGCGTTATGGCTAATATCTTCACCATGACAGGGTTTAACAAAGGGTTCTGGGCAGCACAGGCGGCAGCTTTGAAAGGAAATAAAAACCCTAAGTATAAAGATTTATTTAGTTATATTGGTATTGGCGAAGATTATCAAGGGATTGAATCTGACGTATTCAACGACTCTAAATCAATTGTTCACACTACTAAAATTGGTAAGTTATTGGCTAAAGCAATGCTACCATTTGAAGTGGGCGATAATTTTACTCGTCGTGTTGCTGCTATTTACTCATACGAGAAAGCATTAGCACAGGGCAAAACAAAAGAAGAAGCAATGAGTATGGCTGATGATTTTGTCCAAACAACCAACTTTGACTATACCGAGATTGACAGTCCTGGCGTATTCCAAAGAGCAGGTGTGGTTGGTAAAATGTTGCTACAGTTTAAGAAGTATCCGGTTAAACAAATGGAATTCTTTAATGACATCTTGAATCTTATGGATTTACCGGAAAACCCTTCTGTAGCTGATATAGAAAAGGCTAAAAAGGAAAGACGTTGGCGATTGGTTCGTTTCCTTGGATCCTATGCTGCTATGGCGGGTATGTTAGGTATGCCAATGGCAGGTGCCGCTGATGAATTGGCTGCATGGATTACAGGCTCTAAACCGTCAGAAGCTATGAAGGAATTAATGTACGAATGGGCAGGCAAAAACGAATGGAAACAGACCATTGCTAGATTTACGATTTACGGCTTGCCTGGTGTTGCAGGTGTAGACTTTTCTCGTAATATCGGTTTAGGCGACGTTATTCCTACTGACGCTAGTGAATTGGCAGGTCCTACATTCGGTACATTATCTTCTATGTATAACGCTATTAAATATAATCAGAGTGCAAAGAATAAGCTTATCGGTGAAATTCATGCTATCGCTCCGTTCTATACTAACTTGTATCAAGCATTTGGCACAGGGAAAATGAGAGACTGGAAAGCAGGCATGGATACGAGAGATTATACAGTTATGGAGAAGGTAGTAAAAGGCTTAGGCTTTAGACCTATTCGTGAATCCGTAGACGCTGATTTAGCTAATATCCTATACAATAAGATTAGAGAAACAAAAGATGCAAAGAAAGCATCAATTTACAAATACTTAGATGATCCAACAATTGCCAACATGAGAGAAATGGAAAGATATGGAGTTACAAAGAAGGATATTGAAAGCACTAAGGCTTCGCTAGAGGCTGACAGATTAGATAGAATTGCTAAGGCAGTTGGAGATAAAAACAAATCAGAGAAATTTGAAGAATTGAGAAAAACGAGAGATACATTCTTAGATTACACAGAAGAGGACGACGAATAGTCGTCCTTCTTTTATTAAGGAGGTTTTATGGCACAATATACATTAAATGATATTCAATATCTAGCTAGTGTATCCAACGCTAAACGTATCACGTTGCATTGGGCTGCATCGGATTACAATTCCGCTTTTAATGACTATCATCTTAACATTTTAGGCAATGGTGATATTGTTTCCTATCATGATAACTTTGATATTAAATTACCACATACATCTATGCGTAATACAGGAAACATTGGTATTTCTTTGTCCTGTTGCGTAGACGCTAGTGTATGGAAAGATGGATCCTGTGATTTTGGCACATATCCACCGACCGATGCACAAATTGAAACTATGGCACAAGTTATTGCTGCTATTTGTAAAGCTAAAGGGTGGGATGCTGATTACGACTACGTTAAGACTCATGCAGAATGGGCAGCAATTGACGGTTACAGCATTTATGATAATGACCCAGATTTACGTTGGGACTTATTGAAAATTCCGCAAGAGGAAGGAAACGGTGGTGATATTTTACGTGGAAAGGCTCGTTACTATCTTCAAAAATAGTTGGAAATATTTATTAACCTTTGTAATCGCTTTTTGTGTGGGTTATTATGTTCATCAGCCGAGGGTAATCTATGAAAATATTCCTGTTACAAAAGAAGTTCCTGTGGTTAATACAATTACTAAAACGGAGACTGAATTCGTTTATGTTCCTAAAGAGCATGAAGAAGATGCCGATGTGGAAGCCACCATAGAGCAACCGAAGGTATCTGTACGAGTAAATGGACAAGACCATAAGTTCGACTTAGTACAGGGAGAAACACAAAAATTTGAAAATGGCAAGTTGGTAATGAACCAACAGTCTCAAATTACATTTGATTTAAATGTACCGGATAGAAATGAATTGTTACTATCGGCAGAAGCCGAAATTAATGGAGATGGCGTAACGCCAAATGTTATCCTTGAAAAACGTAACGGTAAATTTCATTATGGTGCTAAGTATGACTTGAAAGAAAATGAACTTTCCGGTTTCGTTAAATATGACGCAATCAGATTGTACACAGAATAAATTGAGGGGGTGTAAAAACCCCCTCTTTTTTGCGTTTTAAGGAAAGTTTTATGTGGCTAGGTATAAATACCTTAGCCAAAAATTTCACCCCCAATTTTTCGCTTAGTAGGAATAATAGTGTTTTTATTCAAGTCTTAAAACCCGCATGGTTACTACATTCTCACTATCTCTCAAAAACAATAAAAATAGGGGTATAACCCTATTTTTTAAAAATTACTCAAAATAAAAGAAGGAGTTTTAGATTTTTTGTCGAATATATATAATATGAAGAAAAAATTTGAACGAAAAGTAAAAAAACACTTGACAAAATCGTAAAAATGTGGTATAATAGGGTTGTAAATTGAGGGAACGTTATTTTTTTTGCTTTCCTATTTGAGTGATTGCTCAAAATGCTAGACGGTAAAATGAAGCCGGGTAAAATATTTCTAGCAACAAATATTCTTTGAACTAAGGGAGGAGAATCAGATTGAGAGTAAACTGTTGAGTGGGAAACCAGTATAATATAACCATTTGGATTGATGTTCCAAGGAATCGCCGTTAGAGGGTGGGTTGGTAGACCGTTATCTTTACCCAGATATTGTCCCGTCCTAGATATTCGGCATGAGAGAGAATGGTTTATACCGCAACGTAAAGCTAGACCTGGGGTTGTTCGTCGCCTAATAAGATGAAAACTCTCTTTGTTCTGTACTGTGCATCAACTCGGCTTTGTACGAAGAACGTCCTACTTGCTCCGTGTTAGGGGCAAGTCTACCTAAAGCAAACAATCTGGCATTACCGAAGTTCTCCTCGCAATTACTTCATCAAAATAAACCTTCGGTATATGTATAAGAAATAAGTATAGTTAATAAAACCAACACGAAGTGTTGACTAAGCGTTAGCTTAGTCGAAAGGAGAGAGAATAATATATGAATGGAAGTATGGGGTTTTGTGATTTACACTCGCACAGCGATTACAGTATTTTCGATGCGTTCGCTAAGTTGGACGATAAAATTCAACGTGCTAAAGAGTTAGGATATACGGCACTTGCTATGACGGAACACGGTACGACAACAGGGTTAATGGAACATTATCTTAAATGTCAAAAAGCAGGGTTAAAACCTATTCTTGGGTATGAGGGGTACTTCTCTTTTGAACCAGATATTAAAGCAGGCAATACCTATCATATTCTTTTGTTAGCTAAAGATTTGACTGGGTATAAGAATCTGATGAAGTTGGCAACGTATGGTACGGAACACTTCTATAAGAAACCTCGTATCGGCTTTGATATTCTAAGAGAGTGTAGCGAAGGTATTATTTGTAGTACAGCTTGTATCGGCGGTATTTTGGGTTGTGAAAATCCTGATGAAATAATTGAAGAAATGGTCGATATTTTCGGCGAGGACTTCTATCTTGAAATACAGCCACATGATTTTCCAGAGCAACACGAATACAATAAGAAGGTATTAGCTTTATCTGACAAACATAATATTAAAACTATTATTACTGGTGATAGTCATTATGTATGGAAAGAAGATGCAGAAGTTCATCGTCAATGGTTAGGGCTTGGAGAGAATGACGAGTATTACAAATCTGGCGATTACTACATGATGAGTGTTGAGGAAATGCAAGAAAAACTTCCTTTTGATATCACACCGTATGTCAAAAACGCTCTGGAAGTTATAGAAAAGTGCAACGTTGTTATTCCGCTAGGTGAACATAATTATCCGGTATTCGATGTTGAAAGTCCAGAGATGTACATTCAGGAGAGATGCCGTGAAGGTTGGCGTAAAAAGGGAATCGGTAAATTAGTGAATAAAGATACATACGGCAAGCAGGTTAACCATGAATTACAAGTGTTAGAACAGTGCGGTTATATGAATTATCTGTGTATTATCGACAACATGCTCCAATGGTGTAAATCACAAGGTATTCCTACAGGTATCGGTCGTGGTTCTGTAGCTGGCTCCACTATTGCATATCTTATGGATATTACCGACGTGGATCCTATTAAATACAACCTTGTGTTTGAACGCTTCGCCAATCCGGAACGTGTTACAGACTGTGATATTGATTGCGACGTTGCGTCAGACCGCCGTGATGAAGTTATTAACTATATTAAGGAAAAATACGGCGAAGTATTCCAAATTCGTACTATTAGCTACATTTCCGATAAATCGGCGGTTCAAAGAGCAGGGCAATCGTTAGGACTACCACCTTCTGAAATTGATAAGATTAGCACGAGCATTAATTCTGTAGAAGAAGTTAAGAACAAAGAATTAAAAAACTTAGCTAAGAAGTTCATGGGACACATTCAATCGTATGGAAAACACGCTAGTGCGGTCGTTGTATTTCCTAAAGAGGTAACGAATTGGTGTGCCATTGAAAAGGCAAAAGATGATGTTGTCGCTGCACAAGATTACCATTTACTCGAGAAGCAAGGCATCATGAAACTCGATATTCTCGGTCTTGAAACCCTTAGTGTAATTAATAATACGCTAGAACGTATCGGCAAGGACATTAACTTATCTAAGATTGATTACGAGGATAAGAAAACGGCAGAAATGCTAAGAGAAGGTAAGACAGAAGGGTGTTTCCAAATTGAATCTCAAAAAATGACAAATATCATTCATGATATTAATACGACTACTGTAGAGGATATTATTAGTACGGTAGCGTTAGGTCGTCCTGGTGTATTAGATGCCAAGATGGACCAAACGTTTATTAAGCGTCGTCAAAAACAAGAAAAGGTAACTTATCTTCACCCTAAGTTAGAACCAATCTTAAAAGATACAGAGGGTGTTATTCTGTATCAAGAACAAATTATGCAGATAGCACGTTCCTTATGTGGCTATAGTTTTGGTAAGGCAGATAATATTCGTCGTATTATCGGTCGTAAAGTAGTCGATGAAATGCAACCTGTCATTGATGAAATGATTGATGCAGGCGTTAATAACGGCATAGACAAAGACACAATGACAAAGATTACCGATGAAATTGTAACGTTTGCTAATTATGGATTTAATAGAGGACATAGTGCTGCTTATGGTATTACGGCTTGGCGTACAGCTTGGTTAAAGGCACATTACCCTACTGAATTCTATGCTAGTCTTTTTGATAGTGTAGCGATTGATAAACCTAAATTAGCTAGTCATATTGTAGCGGCCAAGAAAATGGGAGTTGAAGTTCTTCCACCGGATATTATGGAAGGTAATCAGACTTGTACTTGCAAGGGTAATTCTGTTATTCTAGGGTTTAACTGCATTTCTTCTGTTGGCAATACAATAATCAAGAATGAAGATTTTTCTACTCCTAAAGAATGGTTAGAAAAGAATAGTAAAGTAAATAAAAAAGCACTACAGAACTTAATCGGTAGTGGAGCGTTTGATAACTACGGAGTTGAAAGTCGTTACGAATTATTCGAGTATGTGGAATGGTTAAAAGACAAGCGTAAATCAAAAGGTGAATTTAAATTTACGGGAGAAGAAGGAGAATCGTACGGGAACCTAGAATTTAATACGATAGGATATTCGTTCACTGATATTTTCTCCGAATATGATTTAGGTATGGTTGACGGTGTTAGAAATTTTGCCGTTATGGTATCGAAAGTCAAGGCACATAAAACTCGTAAGGGTAAACCTATGGCGTTTGTTAAAGGGTTAACCCAAACAGGTGTTAGTGAATTGGTTATTTTCGATAAAGATTTTACTCAATTGGAAAAGGGTAAAGTTTATATCATGAGACTTGACGGTACGATTATTAAGGATTTTATAGTAGCAAAAAAGGGGGCATAAGCCCCCTCTTATCATTGCTTCATTGACTGTAGTTTCTTTATTTCTAAGTCTATTATAAGGTTTTTAATATCTTTATAGTTGTCCGGATTTTTTACAAACGCCTTAGTCTTTTCGTCCATATGTTGTAATTCAGAATTTTCAGTTAAACCAAATAGTAAATATTCTGGTGTAGTTTTGAGTGCATCGGCAATTCTAATGGCGTTATCTACAGATACAGGCATACTAGCCCCTTCAATTCTGCTAATGGTTGAACTCGTATTAAAGTTTAACATTTTAGCAAGGTCTCCTTGATTTAGCTTTCGCTCCATTCTTCTTTTTTTTATTCTTTTGGCAACCTCTTCTGCACTCGCACTTGCCGCTCTTTCTTGTGTAAGTTTCCACTTTAATTCCATTTTTACACCCCTTTCGTTTTTTATTTTATTCTATCAAAAGTTTACCGATTAGTCAAATTTGAGGGTACTGCATTTACTGTAATTTTTACTGCAATACAAAACGTTTTCTTATGTTTTAGTTGGTTTAATTGGTATAATAGTCAAGACGAGAAAAGGCTATAAGCCTATTAATAACGCTATTACGTCATTTTTGATACAGATAAGGAGAAATATACCATATTTAAATCTTTGACGCCATATAGGGCGTTTTTTTAACAAATTGCATAAGAATAAGCAATAAAAAAGGCACAGCAGGGAGAAACTGCTGCGCCTTTTTTAGAGAGAAAGGATTGATGAGATGGAAATATATCCAAGAGTTAACGTAGTATAGGTTGTTAACTCTGAGGATCCCTTAACGAATCATTTTGCGTAGGGCCCGTACCAGGAAGAGGGCTACTACAATGCCGATACCGCTGGTTAAGAAGGAGGCCGGTAAATTGCCTACGGCGGCCATGAAACTGTCGAGTACATACGCCCAGGCTACCAAATAACCGAGGGCGGTCCAAACGGCACCTATCAACATAGCGGCTAAGAGACGTGCAAATGTTGCTTCGCGTGCTTTTGTAGGATTAGGACGGAAACCTACAACTATGTAGCCCACGATCAAGCCGGAGATACCTTTGATTACAATGGAGAATAAGGTGTAGGCTGAGTGGCCCATGACTAAGTCGAAGAGGCCGGATCCGATGGCACCGGCGAGGCCGCCGTAGAGTCCGCCAAAGAGTGCGGAAATGGTAAATAGGGCGGCGGAACCGAGGTGAACCATGGCACCGGTCGGTAACGGAATAAGTAAAGTGGTTGCAAGTGCACATAAGGCAGAGAGCATACCGATATAAATAATATCTCGAACAGTTAAATTCATAACAAAGACCTCCCGAGACAGTCACCATTGTGGCTGTCTATTTTTTTATCTCAAACTTTTATTTAACAGGCTTAATCATCCGGCTGTTTTTAGCTGCTTTTAGTTGCTTTTAGTTGCTTTTAGTTGCTTTTAGTTGCTTTTAGTTGCTTTTAGTTGCTTTTAGTTGCTTTACTGAGTGTCAGCTTCGTTTATAAGCCTGTCAGCTTTATGCTATTTAATTAAGGCTGTCAAACGACCCAAGAGTCGTTCGAATAACAAGCCGTCACGCATGGAATCGATGGTTTCGTGCGTATATTTAACGGCATCGGTAGTGAAGTTGGCGGCAATTTCCGCACTCTTCAAGGTGTCATAACCTTGCATCAAAGCACCGGTTAATACAGCTGTGAAAATATCGCCTGTACCGTGAGCTTTTACCGGTACGAGATTGGTGCTTACCAACTGTAATTCATCGGTTTCACCGTCGTAAACGGCCACAATGGCTTCGGTCGGATGCGGAACGCCGGACATGATAACGTGGCGAGGGCCTAATTCGTGAAGTTCTTTACATAACTGACGAATTTTGGCTTCATTGACCGTTTCCGGTTCGTATTTGTGTCCTAAGAGGAAGCTGGCTTCCGTATAGTTCGGTTTGATAATATCCGCGTGGGCAATGAGTTTACGCATTTCCTGTACCATGGTGTCGTTGTATACGGCATATAATTTGCCGTCATCCGCCATGGCCGGGTCAACGATAATCGGTTTATCTTTGCCAAAGCGTTCAATGGCTTCGATTACGATGTGGATTTGCTCAGGGGAGGCGAGGAAACCACTTTGAATGGCATCGAAGGTGATACCGTTTTTTTCCCAGCAATCCATGAACGGACGAAGATGTTCGGAGAAGTCGACCATTTCATAATTCGGGTATTCCAAATGGTTGCATAATAAGGCGGTCGGGAATGGTACCGCTTGAGAGCCGAAGGCGCTGAGGAGCGGCATGGCTACCGTAAGGGAGCAACGACCAATGGAACTCATATCTTGAATGGAAAGGACTACCGGAACTGGATTCATAAACATACCTCTTTTCTAAATTATTAGGCTCACCGATTGGCTCGACAAGCTTGATTTGTATCGTATGACCTACATTTTAAAAAATAAAGTGTCATATGTAAATATACAGAATTTATATTTTTAATAGGACAGATGATTGATGTATACAGAACACATTCAACGAATTGATAATAAATACAGCGAAAACAGGCTAAACTCGTGTATAATAGATGTATAAAAATTATCAACTAAGGAGTGTGATGATTGGTGGGTACCTATTTATTAAAACGTATAATCGGGGCCTTTGTCGTTATGTGGGCCATAATTACGATTACCTTTATGCTCATGCATGCCATTCCGGGCGGACCGTTTACGGAAGAAAAGAAATTACCGCCACAGATTAAGGCGACCATTGAAGCAACCTATCATTTGAATGATCCGGTGTGGGTTCAATATACGGATTATATGAAACATGTAGTACAGTTTGATTTGGGACCGTCTTATAAATATTTAGGACGTTCGGTTAATGATATTATCGGCGAATCTTTTCCCGTATCGGCACAGCTCGGTTTGGGTGCTTTAGTATTTGCGGTTATCGGCGGGGTAGCGGCCGGCATCGGCAGTGCCTTAAAGCCGAATACATGGCTTGATTATATCATAACCTTCGGATCCACTTTGGGTATATCGGTGCCGACCTTTATCATCGGGGCTTTGCTCGTATATTGGTTGGGTTTCGTGTGGCCGATTTTTCCGGTCGCTTTGTGGAAGGGGCCGGCTTATATGGTGCTGCCGATTTTGACTTTAGGGGCTCAACCGATGGCGTTTATCGCCCGTTTGACGCGTTCCACCATGCTTGATGTGTTGCAGCAGGAATATATCAAAACAGCACGTGCCAAAGGTTTGTCCAATTGGGATATCATTATGAAGCATGCTCTTGGCAATGCGATTTTACCGGTCTTAACGTATTTGGGACCGTTGGCGGCCGCACTCCTTACCGGCAGCTTCATTGTGGAAACGATTTTTGCTATTCCGGGGTTGGGTAAATATTTCGTAACATCCATCTATAATCGTGACTATACGGTTATTCTCGGGGTTACCATTTTCTACAGCGCTTTGGTGGTAGGCTTTAACTTATTGGTGGATTTACTGTATCCGTTGGTGGATCCGCGCGTTACCATGGAAGAGGAGGATGCGTCATGAAGTTAACCGACGATTTTTTACCGTTATGCGCTCATGGCGTGGCAGTCGATCCGCCTGCCGATATTGTATATCGTCCGCGTCCGAATGCATGGCATCGGTTAAAAGAAAATAAACTGGCCTTGTTCGGCTTGTTTATCATTATATGTATGTTGTTGCTTGCCATTGTGGGGCCTTGGCTGTCACCGTATACCTATGCGGATCAGAATTTGGCGGAGGCGAATCAGGCTCCGTCGGCGGCGCATTGGTTCGGTACTGATACCTTGGGCCGTGATTTATATGTACGTGTTGTGTATGGTGCCCGTATTTCCTTGGCGGTCGGCTTTGTGGCAGCGGCCATCAATCTTGTTATCGGGGTTATTTACGGCGGTGTGGCCGGTTTCTTCGGCGGCAAAACAGACCGCCTGATGATGAGCTTTATCGATATTTTATACGGTATTCCACTCCTTTTATATGTAATTTTGCTCATGGTGGTTTTATCACCGGGGTTGACGTCTATTTTTATAGCCTTGGGTATTGCTTATTGGCTCACCATGGCTCGTATTGTGCGCAGTCGCATTGTGACTCTCAAAAACGAAGAATATGTGTTGGCCGCTCGTTCTATGGGCGTGCCGGCTTCGCGCATTTTGTTCCGTCACATGTTACCGAATTGTGTGGGACCGATTATTATTACCATGACCTTGGCTATACCGGAAGCGATTTTTACGGAAGCGTTCTTGAGTTTCATCGGACTTGGTGTCAGTGCACCGATGGCTAGTTGGGGCGTCTTGGCGGCGGAAGGTATTAATTCCATTCGTTCGTATCCGTTCCAGTTGGTGGCACCGGCTTTGGCCATTGCCATTACCATGCTTGGCTTTACGTTCTTTGGGGATGGTCTTCGTAATGCGTTAGACCCGAAAGGAGAGGTGAAGCGATGAGTTTAGTTAATTTGGAAAATTTGAGCGTAACCTTTCATACCTTTGCCGGTGATGTAGAGGTCGTACGCGGTGTATCCCTTAAATTGGAAGCCGGTGAAGTACTCGGTATTGTCGGTGAGTCGGGCTGCGGCAAATCCGTTACTTTGCAGGCCTTAATGGGACTTTTGCCAAGAGATATTACTTCTGTTAAAGCCGATAAGCTTCAGGTGGCCGACATGGATTGTACTACTTTTAAAGAATCTTTATGGCGTGCCTTATGCGGTTCTGAAGTGGCTATGGTATTCCAGGATCCTATGACGGCACTAAACCCGATTTTATCTATCGGTACGCAGTTGACCGAAGCGATTAAACTTCGAGCTGAGCGGAGCAGTGAAACGTTGCGTGATGTAAAAGGGGAAGCGGCCTATTTATTACAGAAGGTCGGCATTTCCGATCCGGAACGACGTTTAACGCAATATCCCCATGAATTGAGCGGGGGCATGCGTCAGCGCGTTGTCATTGCTATGGCGTTAGCCGGCAAACCCCGTTTACTCTTGGCCGATGAACCGACGACAGCCTTGGACGTAACAACGGAAGCCCAAATCTTATTATTATTAAAAGAGCTGGTTAAAAAAGAGCACATGGGATTAATTATTATCTCGCATAATTTGCGTGTTATTGCGCAAATGTGTGATACCATGTCCGTTATGTATGCCGGCCAAGTATTAGAAGAAGGTCCGGTAGAAAAATTGTTGGACAGACCTAAACATCCGTATTTACAGGGCCTTTTAAGATCGTTACCGACCAGTGCCACTGAAAAATTACAGGCAATCGGCGGCCAACCGCCGGATTTATATAGTTTGCCGATGGGCTGTTCATTTCATCCGCGTTGCCCGAAAGCTATGCGAATTTGTGCTCGTGAGATGCCTGAGTTGGAAAATAATTTACGCTGTTGGTTGTCAAAATCTAAAATAACACCATGTGCCGTGAAAAAAGACACTTTAATCGATGGTGTTGAAGCGACGGAACAAGTGGCAGCCAACACAGAAGGGACGGTGAAATCATGAATATCTGGGAAACCCATGATTTAACTAAGCATTTTACCGTTCGACGCGGTTTTTTAAAACATCAAAGCCAGTTGGTACGTGCTTTGGAAGGTGTATCCTTATCACAGGCCGCCGGCGAAACATTGGGGCTCGTGGGTGAGTCCGGTTGCGGTAAATCTACGTTCGGGCGCACTTTAATGGGTTTATATCCGAAAACTTCGGGCCGCATTGTGGTAGCAAATCGTGAGATTGAAAGTGCAGCCGATCAAGATCATGTATTGCAGCATATTCAAATGGTATTCCAGGACCCCTATGCCTCGTTAAATCCGCGTATGACGGTGCGGCAAAGTTTGTTGGAACCTTTAACGGTGCGCACAACCGGTCATGTGTCGTTAAGTCATGCCGACAAAATGGCCAAAGTGGATGACATATTGGAACAAGTCGGTCTTACCAGGGCACAAGGTGAGCGGTATCCGCATGAATTCAGCGGCGGCCAGCGCCAGCGTATCGGTATAGGCCGTGCCCTTATCAGCGAACCGCAGTGTATTATTTGCGATGAACCGATTTCGGCTTTGGACGTTTCAATTCAGGTGCAGATTGTGTCGCTTTTGGAACATTTGCAAGCGGAACGAAAAATCAGTTATGTGTTTATTTCTCACGATTTAAATATGGTGCGTTATATCAGTCAGCGGATTGCCGTCATGTATTTGGGCGGTGTTGTGGAAGAAGGTCCGACTAAGGCCGTTTACGAAAATCCGCTTCATCCCTATACCCAAGCACTTATTCAATTGAATGCGCCGCTGGCACCGCATATGAGCATCGGTCCGGTGCTGAGCGGTGAAGTGCCGAGCCCGCTTAGTACGATTACGGGCTGTCCGTTTGCATCGCGTTGTCCGGAAGTGATGGCGCAGTGCCGGGAAGCAAAACCGCCGTTAGTGTTGCGTGAAGGACGTAAAGTAGCTTGTTGGCGGCGTTAGGAGGTTTGTGGTATGGAAAAAATTCTGGCCGGCAGAGGTCTTGGCATAGAATTAGATCATTTAATTAAAGAAACGGCCCCGGATGGACAGATTTCTTATTTGGTGGCTCGTCTTGATGATGAACGGGCTATGGCGGAGATTGCCGGGCGCGGGCTTACGACGGTACATGCCAGTGCCAGCATGATAAAAGTCCTTATCATGGCTGCATTATTTGCTAAGGTAGCGGACGGCGATTTGGCATTGGATATGACCGTAAAGTTATCGGAGACCCCCAAAGTTTTGGGCGGCGGTGCTTTGCAGGAGCTGGAGTCGAATCATCGTTTTTCTTATTTGGAACTATGCCGACTCATGATGGTGCTCAGCGATAATTGGGCGACTAATTTACTGATTACCAAGCTCGGTATGGACTATGTCAATGAATTTGCTAAGTCGTTGGGACTGCATGATACGCGTTTAAATCGCTATATGATGGATAGCAAGGCGAGAGCAGAGGGCCGTGAAAACGTAATGACCGTACTCGACTTGATGACTCTATATGAGTATATTTACAGTCAACGGGAAACGGGCCCGTTAGGCCACGAAATGTGGCAACTGTTGGGACGTCAGCAGTTTCGCGATAAATTACCGTTTTACTGGGGCGAAGATGTGGTGTTTCACCACAAAACCGGCGTCCTTGATGATGTGGAACATGACGGTGGTTTGTTGCCGCTGGTTAAAGGCACATTTAGTATTATTGTGTTTATTTCCAAAGTACCCAATACGGAAGGTATTTTGCTCGGTGCCCGCATGGGGCGCTGTATTAAAGATTTTTTAGAAAATAAATTGCCTTAGTCGGCAATATGAGGAGTCGCGTATGAAAAAATATGTGATGTACAGTGTATTGCTAATTTTGTTAACCGGCCTTGTGCTCGTGGCGGGGTGCAGCCGCGGCGGTGAGTCGATTCCACCCGATACCTTGCGCTATGCCTTAGAGCAGGAGCCGTCCACGTTGGATCCGGCCAAGTCTTCGACCTTACCGGAATCTACCGTAGAGCTGGCTGTTTTTGAAGGGCTTACACGGCTAAATGCCAAAGATGTACCGGAACCGGCTGTGGCCAAGTCATGGACTATATCGCCGGACGGGTTGACCTATACATTTTATCTTCGGCCGGAAGCTACCTGGTCCGACGGTAAACCGGTAACGGCTCATGATTTCGAGTATGCTTGGAAGCGGGCTTTAAATCCGGAAGTGGCAGCCAATAATGCGTTTATGCTGTATGCTTTGAAAAACGGCGAGGCGTATAATACAGAGAAAGCTCAGGCTGATGATGTAGGGGTTAAGGCCGTGGATGACCATACTTTGGTCGTTACTTTGGAATCACCGGCTCCGTACTTTTTGGGTTTGACGGCATTTCATGCGTATTATCCGGTGCGTGAAGATATTGTCTCGAAAGCACCCGATACATGGGCGACTTCCGCGGCAACGCTTATCGGCAACGGTCCGTTTAAACTCGTAAAATGGCAGCATAGTGCGGAATTGCAGTTTGTGAAAAATGAAAACTATTGGGATGCGGTGGCCGTTAAATTAAAAGCGATGGAATGGCCGATCAGTGAATCGCAGAGTACGCGTCTCACCCTTGTAGAAGGGGGAGCGGCTGATATAATGGTAGAACCGCCGGTAGCCGACCAGGAACGTTTGACAAAACTGGGGCTTTTTAAAGTAGCACCGTCTTTGGGGACATATTACTATGTGTTTAATGTGACGGCACCGCCGTTTGATAATCCGCTCGTACGTAAAGCTTTTTCTATGCTTATTGATCGCAAGGTCATTGTTGATACCATTGTGCATGGCGGTAAAACGCCGGCCTATGCCTTTGTGCCGCCGGGGCTGACCGATGAGTCAACCGGTCAGGATTTTAGAGCGGAAGGTGGTAATTTGGTTGCCTATAATGTAGCGGAGGCTAAAAAGTTATTGGCTGAGGCCGGCTACGGACCGAATAAACCGCTGCCTACCGTAACGATTTTGTATAATACGAATGAAATGCATAAGGCGATTGCCGAAGCGGTTCAAGCCATTTGGCAAAATGAATTGGGGGCCACGGTGGAATTGCAGAATCAGGAAACGAAAGTATTTATGGCTAATCGAGAGGAAGGTCATTATCAGGTGGCTCGTGCATCGTGGATTGGTGACTATGCAGATCCGCAAACATTCCTCGATGTTTTCTATGATTCGGCCAATGACGCTCAATATCACAGTGAAGCCTATAATGCGTTGATAGACAGAATTCATAATACGACGGATGTGAAGTTGCGTAATGAACTCATGCATGAAGCGGAACGTATGATTTTTGATGATACCGTGGTTATGCCGATTTATTTCACCACTACGCCGTATGTGGTACGTGACACGATTGGCGGTTATTTCTGGTCGAGTTTAGGGACCATTGAATTTAAACATGCCTTTCGTAAATAAGTGAAAGTGTATAGCTGACGAGTATAGCCAATGATTAAATGCATTGGCTATATTCAATGAATAGTGGATAGGAGAAGCAGTGATGGATTGGATTTTGCCAAAACGGTTACAACCGGGGATGACATTGGCGTTTACGGCCCCCGCTTCGGCTACGGAAGAAAATTTGGAAGCTCTCGAAGCTTTGGTGAAGGAACACGGTTATAAGTCTGTATTCGGAGCATCCTGTTACCGTCACGGACTTTACGGCGGTACGCCGGAAGAACAGGCGGCGGAATTTAATGCATTTATGACGGATGACAGCTGCGATGCCGTTATTGCTTTGCGTGGCGGTTACGGCACGGTTCGTTATCTTGATTTATTGGATTATGAAGGTATTCGTAAGTCACAGAAACCGTTTGTCGGTTACAGTGATTGTACGGCATTGCATACGGCCATCGGGCGTTACAGTCGCTTGGTGACTTATCACGGGCCGATGGGTGTGGATTGGTTAAAACCGGGCCGTGAAAAGGATATTGCGCATCTTTTTGATTTATTGGAAGGTAAAACAACGGTTGTAGAGCCGTTGCCGGCTCCGCCGCGCGGTTTTATCGGTGCCAATATGGAAGAAGGTCGCCTTATAGGCGGTAACTTGGCGATTCTATGCAGTTTGGGCGGCACGCCGTACGCACCGAATCCCGAAGACTGGGATGATGCGGTGTTACTTTTGGAAGATATTGGTGAACCGCCGTATAAGATTGACCGCATGTTACAACAGTTGCGCCGTCAGGGCGTATTGAGCCGTGTTAAGGGAGTAGCTCTCGGTACTTTTACGGACTGTGAGGACGAAGATGAACCGGACTATGAAATCGGTGCTCATGTGATGGATTATATGATGGCTGAACGTGATGAAGCGGCACCGGAACTTTTTGTTTGCTATGTGCCGACCGGTCATGGTACGCCGCATCAAGCCTTGCCATTGGGAAGCTATGTAAGTTTTAGGGCAATTTCCAATACATTAGTGTTATTCCCGTATTGCGAGGCCGCGTTGGCTGAGACAGAAAAGCTGAATGATATGCCAGTTGATGCTGATACAGCTGTTACTGTCGGCCTTGTTAAAGAAGTTAATACAGCTGATGTTATGAACGGTAATACAGATGTTGTTGCGGACGTTACTACAGAGTCTGTTGCGGTCCTTAATACATATGCGGATTCTTTGGCTGCCCGTGAAGCTCGTATCCATGAGGCTGTTAAGGCCATGGAACAATCGCTTATCGATTTGTCGGCTTATTTACATGATAATCCCGAAGTGGGGCTGACGGAACATAAGGCGGTAGCGGCGATTACGAAGGTATTGAAGAACAAGGCCTTTACAGTTAAAACCGATGTGAGTGACGGCACGATTCCGGAATTGGCCACGTCTCTTAAAGCCGATAAGGGTAATATGGATAGTTTCTTTAAAATGGCGTTTCTCGGTGAATATGACGCCTTGCCGGGACTCGGTCACGGTTGCGGTCATAATTTGATTGCCGCCATGAGCGTGGGGGCTGCCATCGGTTTTGCGGCGGCTGTGCCGGAAGCGTTAACTACCTTCTTCGGCTGTCCGGCGGAAGAAACGGTTGGCGGTAAGGTATTCATGGCCAACGCCGGCGTTTTTAACGGCTATGCCGGTGCTTTATTGACACATCCGGCGGATGTGAATGAATTGGGTGGTTCTTCGTTGGCCAGTCATCCGTTGGAAGTAAAATTTATCGGGCGGTCGGCTCATGTGGCGGATTTAGAAGACCACGGTATCAATGCTCTGACTTGTGCCGTTGAATTATATACGGCCGTTAATGCATTAAAAGATCAGTGGGGCGATGAAGTGGTAATCGGGCAGATATTTACCGAGGCCGGCGAAGCCCCCAATATGATTCCGGCGGAAGCTGTGCTGCACATGACCGTACGGGCTCATACGGTGGAATTTTTAGAAGATATTGTACTGCCGGCCGTCAGATCTAAGGCTGAAGAGATTGCCAAAGCACAAGGCGCGAAAGTGGCAATGCGTCATTATGAACCGCTTTTTAAAGATTTGCGGGAAGATAAAACATGGCGTGATTTGGCCCAAGCCGTTATGACGGAGTGGAGGGCTACACCGACGATCCTTCCTGATAATGTGGCGGAAGGCAGTACCGATATGGGTAATGTGTCGCATGTGGTGCCGACGGTGCAGCTCACCTTGGCTATCGGTGAAGATATGGGACTTCATACGCCGGAATTTGCAGCCCGAGCCGGTTCGCCGGAAGGGCTTGCCATGATTCAAAAAGGTGCTCATATTATGGCCATCACAGCCCTTCGGTACTGGTGGCGCTATGGTCGCGATTTTGACAGAGCTGTAAAATAAAGGTAAAATATATATGGTTAAATTAAGCCGTCTTTTTTAGATGGCTTTTACATTAGATATACGGTTGGGAGATGACTGATGAGTGTACTAACTGTGTCACATGTGACGCATGGCTTCGGCGCCCGTCAAATTTTGGATGATGCGTCGTTTCGACTATTAAAAGGTGAACATGTAGGTTTAATCGGCGCTAATGGCGAAGGTAAGTCTACGTTTTTAAATATCATAACCGGTAAGATTTTGCCGGACGAGGGCACCGTGGCGTGGTCTAATAAGGGCACGGTAGGCTATTTGGATCAGCACAGCGTATTGGCAGAAGGGCAAACCATACGCGATGTACTGCGTGATGCGTTTAGCGATTTATTCGAGTTGGATAAAGAGTTGCAGGCGGCGTATATGGAGATGACCGATTGTGACGAAGAGCGTATGAATGAGCTCATGGAGAAAACCGGTGAGTGGCAGGAAGAGTTGGAACACCGCGATTTTTACGAAACTGATGCCACCATCGAGCGTACCGCCCAAGGTCTCGGCCTCGTTGACATCGGTCTTGACCGTCTCGTTAACGAACTGAGCGGCGGCCAGCGTACGAAGGTACTTTTGACGAAGCTTTTATTGCAAAAACCGACGATTTTGCTTTTAGACGAACCGACCAACTATTTGGACGTAGAGCATATTGCATGGCTACAGAATTATTTGCAAAACTATGAAAATGCTTTTATTCTCATCTCTCATGACATGGAGTTTTTGAATTCCGTAGTCAATGTGATTTATCACATCGAGCAGGCGCAGTTAACCCGCTATACAGGGAACTATGAACAGTTCCTGGCGGCTTATGAAGTGCAGCGTGCCCAAGCGGTTAAAGCTTACGAGCGCCAGCAACAGGAAATTGCCCGTATGGAAGATTTCATTCAGCGTAATAAAGCTCGTGTGGCTACACGCGGTATGGCTAATTCCCGTGCTAAGCGTTTGGAGAAGATGGAAATTTTGGAAAAACCGAAGGTTCATTTGGAGGTGTCGTTCGGTTTTAAAGAAGGGCGTACGCCAAGCCGTTTTGTGGTAAGTGCCAAAGATTTAGTGTTGGGCTATGACTCGGCGCTTACGAAGCCGGTGGATGTTGTCTTGGAACGCGGTCAGAAAATTGCCGTGCGCGGTGTTAACGGGCTCGGTAAGACGACGCTTCTTAAGACTTTATTGGGCTTAATTAAATCGTTTGCCGGTGAGGTTGAACGAGGCGACTTTTTACAGGTTGGCTATTTTGAACAGGAAGACAGTGCCCATAATGATATGACGGCACTTGATTATATTTGGAATGCATATCCCGCCATGACGAATGCGGAAGTGCGCGCAGCTCTTGCCCGTTGCGGGCTCACAAATGAGCATATTACGAGTCAGATGCGCGTCTTATCGGGTGGTGAGAATGCGAAAGTACGACTCTGCAAATTGATGCAGGAGCCGTATAATGTGTTGGTTTTGGACGAACCGACGAATCATTTGGACGTAGCCGCTAAGGAAGAGTTGGCCGATGCGCTACGTCGTTTTAAAGGAACGATTTTAGTAGTCAGTCATGAACCTGAATTTTATCGCTCATGGATTACGGACGAATGGAATGTTGAATCGTGGACGACTAAAATCGTATAGGAGATTTTGTCATGAAAGAACAGGCCAGTGAGGGTGTGGCACAGTTTTTAACAGCCTTGGGTATTGATTTAAAAGCGGCTGATATGGAGAATACGCCGCAGCGTGTAGCCGGTTTATATGAAGAGCTGTTTGTCGGTATGAATAAATCCAGTGCCGATATATGGGGGGATATTTTTCCTACCGACTACAAAGGCTTGGTAGCGGTAACGAGTATCCCGTTTTATTCTGTATGTGAACATCATTTGATGCCTTTTTTCGGCACCGCCGACATTGTGTATCAGCCGAAGGACGGTCGCGTAGCCGGACTCAGTAAGCTCAGCGATTTGGTTAATCTGTTTGCCCGTCGCCCGCAGTTGCAGGAACGCATGACGCGTGAAATTGCCACGGCGCTGGAAAACGATTTAGAGGCTGAAGGCGTGATGGTACGCATTAAAGCAACGCATTTATGTATGCTTATTAAAGGCGAGTTACAACAAGGAACGGCCGTTGTGACCATGGAATGTCGCGGTGTTTTAAGCCGGACGGGACAGCTTCGGGAAGAAGCATTGACTATTTTAGGAGGTTCAACGGATGTTCAAACGACGCAGTTATAAATGGAATGACGGCAGAACATTGGTGCTCAATAACAGCACTTTGATCATGGGAATTTTAAACGGTACCCCCGATTCGTTCTCCGATGGCGGTAAATATAATACACCGGATGCGGCTATTGCTCATGCCCGTGAAATGGAATCACAAGGTGCCGATTTAATCGATCTCGGCGTGGAATCCACAAGACCGGGTCATACGCATATTTCCGTGCAGGAAGAAATCAACCGCATGGAAGCTTTGTTGGGGCCTGTTTTGGAAGCAACGAAGATGCCTGTGTCCATTGATACCTATCGTGCGGAAACAGCCGATTATGCATTGTCTCATGGTGCTCACATTCTCAATGATATTTGGGGCTTGCGCTACGACCCCGATATTGCAGCCGTAGCAGCTAAGCATAAGGTGCCGGTTATTATCATGCACAATCAGAATGATACGAACTATGGTGATATTATCGAAGATATGAAGGCTTTTTTCTTCGCTTCTGTTGATATTGCCTTAAAAGAGGGCGTTCAGCCACAAAATATCTGGTTGGATCCCGGTATCGGTTTCGGTAAAACCGGAGCTCAGAATATTGAAGTTATGCAACGTCTCGGTGAATTGACGGCTTATGAATATCCGGTGCTCTTGGCACCTAGTCGCAAGCGTTTTATTGGCGCTATGTTGAACGATTGCCCGCCCGATCAACGGGATGAAGGCACTGTAGCCGCTTGTATTACCGGCTTAATCCAAGGAATTGACATGGTACGCGTGCACAATGTAGATATGCACAAAAAAGCGTTAACTGTTGCAGATGCCTTGCTGAGAGGAGAGTTCTAATGGATAAGATTGTATTAAAAAACATGGGCTTTTTCGGGTATCATGGGAACTTGGAATCGGAAAACAGTCAGGGGCAGCGTTTTTTTGTGGATGTCACAATTTTGATAGATTTGACCAAAGCCGGTCAGTCCGATGATTTGGCAGATTCTATTAACTATGTGGACGTATATAATACGGTGGAACGCATCGTCACGGGTGAACCGCAGAAATTATTGGAAAAAGTGGGCACTTTGATTGCCGATGAATTGTGGAACAATTATCGCGGTATTATCGGCCTCGCCGTAGCAATTCGTAAACCGGCCGTGCCGATTCCGGGCATGCTCGATTATGCGGAAATAACGATTACACGCGGTCAAATGTAGAGAGGCTGCTTGATGAAGTATATATATTATCTCAGCCTGGGCTCTAATTTGGGCGATCGTGAAAAATACTTAACTGATGCGGTTGAAGGTTTACATCGTCATGAGGCGATTGATTCCGTGACGACTTCAAAATGGCTTGAGACGGAACCTTGGGGGAATACTGATCAGGGCCCGTTTTTAAACGGTGCCTGCAAGGTTGTAACTACCTTGGAACCGGAAGCTTTGTTGGATGTTATGCAGGCTTTGGAAAAGGCAGCTGGTCGGGAACGTCTTATTCATTGGGGGCCGCGTACCCTTGATCTGGATATTGTGTGGGCGGAAACCGAAACCGGTGATATAGTGAACGTTCAAACCGAACGACTTCAAATTCCGCATCCTTATTTGTGGGAGCGCGCTTTTGTATTGATACCGCTTTCGGAATTATATCCTCAGTTCAGGTATCATGGGGAGTCGATTGAATCGAGAATAGCGGCATTGGCAGACGCATAAAGCCGAACCGGAAGCGTTGATTTATGACGTAAGGGTCTGTAATGATTGGAGTGGTAGTAAAGTCAAGTTGTCTGATGACCAACATTTCATTGAAGGACTTCGATATTGGTGTTATAATAGGCTCATTTAGACAGTGCAAGACGATGAGGAACCGGACTATGGCAGAGGAGATAAAACGAAGCCCCGTGAGGGGACGACAGGAGCGCCCGAAACGCAGTAAAATAATAATGTGGTTACAGATTCTTGTTGTTGCGTTAGGGGCTATTTTTATTTTGCGAACGATGTATGATATTTATGCTATTAAACAGCAGCAACATCAATTGCAAATTCAAATTGAAGAATTAAAGAAGAGTAATGAAGCGTTAGAGCAGGATAAACAGCGTTTGCAGGATCCGCAAGCGATTGAAGATGTGGCTCGTGACGAATTGGGGCTTGTCAAACCGGGCGAAGTACCGTATGTGAAGTAGACTGTACGAGCGATAATCGGAACAGCAGACAGTAATCCGACAGGGGATTTGCTTATTGTCATGCAAGCCGATACATTCGTGAAATATCAGTTGACAAGGTTTTTCATACACCTATATAATTAATTTAGTGTGCATGTATTACGGCACAACGTTTTATTAGTAGTTTAGGAGGACATTGGGTTAGCATGGCCATTGAAGTCGGTAGTGTTCTTGAGGGCACTGTTACGGGGATCACGAAATTTGGTGCGTTTGTAGACTTAGGTAACAAACAAACGGGTTTGGTGCACATTTCAGAAGTAGCGAATGAATATGTGGAAAATATTTCGGATTTTATTAAAGAAGCAGACACAGTTAAGGTTAAAGTTTTGAGTGTGGATGAAAAAGGTAAGATCAGCTTATCCATTAAGCAAACATTACCTAAGCCGGAAGCTGCGCCAAGAGCGCCAAAAACTGACAATCGTGAACCTAGAGAAAGAGAATTCCGCCCTCGTCAACATGACGGGCATGCTCGCAGTGCTCACGATGGCAATCGCCGTAATTCTTTTGAACGCAAAAGCGGCGGTATGTCCTTTGAAGATAAGATGAGTCGCTTCTTAAAAGACAGCGAAGAACGATTGACGGATTTAAAACGTAATACGGAATCCAAACGTGGCGGTCGTGGAGGTCGCAGAGATTAAGCAGTGAGATGATGCGAAGCTTCGCATCATCTTTTTGTTTTAGGAGGAAATTATGGCAGATACAGTATTAAAAGCGGCGATTGTTGATTTAGGCTCCAATTCTTTACGTTTATTGCTTGGTACCTATGACGGTGAGACCTGGCACAATGAACCGAAACGTTTGTGGACCACACGGCTGGGTAAACGCGCTGCTGACGGCCAATTAACGGAAGAGTCTATGGAACGCAGTTTAGCAGCGTTGACTGAAATTAAAACTCTCATTGAAAATTACGGTGCTACGCGTGTCGTAGGTGTGGCTACCAGTGCCGTTCGTGAAGCGGCTAACGGTAAGGAATTTATGGCCAAAGCGACAGCGGTTTGTCCGATGGAACCGAATGTTATTACCGGCGAAGAGGAAGCGGCACTCGGTTTTGCCGGTGCTATCAGCTCATTCCCCGGCGATGATCGCCATTTCGGGTTAATCGATATCGGCGGCGGCAGTACGGAAATTGCGTTAGGTACAAAGGATGGTGCTTATTGGAATCGTTCCTATCCGATTGGGGCGGTGCGTCTTAAAGACCGTTCCGATGAAGGGCCGCAAGAAGTATGGCAGGAAACTCGTCCTTGGTTTGATCCGTTGCCGATTGAAGGTCCGTTCGGTGAGTTTATTGCGGTAGGCGGTACGGCCACGACTTTGGCGGCCATGTATTTAAAAATGACGGAATATAATCCGGGACTTATTCAGGGGCATCAATTGACTCGGGCCGTAATTGAAGGGATGATCTTGGAACTTCGCTATATGTCGGCGGAAGAACGTTTACAGGTACCCGGGTTACCGGCCACGAGAGCGGATATTATTGTGGCGGGTGCCGAAATTTTAACATCTTTCATGGATTGGCATGAAATTCCCCATGTCATTGTGAGTGAGCGTGACGGCATGGAAGGCATGCAACAACGATTGGTAAAATAAATATTGGTATAATAAACAGAAGTACAGAATATATTTTGTACTAAACAGTTTAGTGAGCTAAACGATTTAGTGAGGCGTAAGGAGGTGTACACATGGCGATGACGGGCTCAAACAATACGGATGGTAAATTTAAAAGTGTTTTTGAAGCTAAAGTAGCTGCTTTTGAAAAAAAACGGGGAATGGTGCCCGGTGGCAGTAAGGTATTGGTAGCCTGCTCCGGCGGTCCTGATTCGATGGCTTTGCTACACTGGCTGATTACGAATAAGGGCTTGGAAACGGAAAGCGCTTTGTCAATCGGTGTGGCCTGTGTAGATCATTCCTTACGACCTGAAAGTAAAGCGGAACTCAGAATGGTTAAGCAGTATGCGGCGGACTATGGCTTAGCTTTCTATCCGTTGGTGATTGATGCCGGGGTTGAAGCAAAGGCATCCGGTGAGTCTGTTGAAACGGTGAGCCGTCGTTTGCGTTATGAATTTTTTAGAAAGATATGTCGCAGTGAGGGCTATGAATATATAGTTACGGCTCATCATGAAAATGACCAGGCGGAAACAATTTTAGCTCATTTGATACGCGGCAGCGGCACGGCCGGTTTACAGGGCATGCAGGTGCTTGCGGGCGATATATGGCGTCCGTTTTTAGGCGTCACGAAAAACGATATTTTAGGCTATGTCAAGGAATCGGGCCTGCCGTTTGCACTTGATGCGACAAATGATGAACCGATTTATATGCGCAACCGCTTGCGCCTTGAAGTCTTGCCGTTATTGCAGCAGTTTAACCCCAATATCGTGGCCGTGCTGGCACGCTTGGGTGAGCATGTGAGCGCCGATGAAACGTATCTTACGGCCGAAACAGAGCGAAGATTTAACGAACTGTGTTCTGTTTTTAAAAAGGCTGCCGACGGTACGCCGTATTTGGAGTTAAAACGTCATGAAGTGGCCTCTTTGCCTGATGCTCTGTTTTATCGCTTATGGCGTTATATTTTCGGCCTTTTTGACACGGGCAATACGTTTAGTTCGGCTCATGTTGAAGAACTGCGGCAAGTGATAAAGGGACAAAAAAGAAAACTATTTATGTGTTCACAGGTGAAGGTTGCGGCACAATATGATATAATACAAATTGGACGTTTAGTAGTAACTGATTTGATAACGCACCGTTTTCAAGTGACGGGTTTGCGTGCTTTGTCTTGGTCGGGGCCGGCAGAGGAGCCGATGCCTTTACAGACCGGTGAAAATCTGTTGATTCCGCGTTATCTGGCACCGAAAGGGCCGGTGATTCGGCACAGACAACCGGGCGACCGCATAGTGCTTCGACGGCGTGACGGCCGTATATGGGGGCACAAAAAGTTAAAAGACTGGCTTATAGATTGTAAAGTGGCGACTGAGGAGCGTGATGCTTTATGGTTTGTGTGCGGCGATAAAGTAGTATTTCAAACAGTGAAGCCGAAGACGACCACAATTGTGTGGGATGAGCAAACGACTGAATATTGGGCTTGTTCTATCGAGGAGGAGAAGTAAATGTTGGATTCCATTAAGGAAGTATTAATCACTGAAGAAGCCTTGCGGGAACGTGTTGCCGAATTGGGTAAACAAATTTCTGCTGATTATAAAGGCGAGGACGTAGTTCTCGTGTGCGTATTAAAAGGCGCCGTAGTATTTTTTGCCGATTTGGCGAGAGCCATCGAAGGCAATGTGGCTTTGGATTTCATCTCCTGTTCCAGTTACGGCAACAGCACTGAAAGCAGCGGTGTAGTTCGCATTTTAAAAGACTTGGACAAACCGGTGGAAGGTAAGCACGTTATCGTTGTAGAAGATATTGTGGATACGGGGAATACGCTTCATTATTTATTGGAAAACTTAAAATCCCGCAATGCGAAGAGTGTTCGCTTGGTGGCCTTGCTTAACAAACCTGATCGTCGCACGGTCGATGTGCATGTGGATTATCAGGGGTTTGTGGTTCCCGATTACTTTGTGGTTGGTTACGGCCTTGATTATGCTGAAAAATATCGCAATTTGCCATATATCGGCGTACTCAAAGAAGAAGTGTATACGACTAAATAATGAATGACTATAGTCAATGTATCTGATAAATACATTGTATGTTAATCTAAAATATGGTAATATGTTTGTCAGAATATATTTTTTCGATATAGTAGTGATAAATAAATCATATTGAGACATTTTTGAAAGGGGTAATAGATTGGGTCGTTTTATGAAAAATGCACTGTTGTACATTTTGATTATTGTGGCGGCGGCTACGGTTATCAATTCGTTCTCCAGTACAAATACGGCAAAGTCAGAGATTAGTTACACCAGCTTTTTACAGTATGTAACACAGAAGAAAGTAGACAGCATTACCATCACGGATAACCATGCCATTGTAGGTAAGCTTAAGAACGGTACTGAGTTCAGCACTTACGCACCAACCGATCCTACTTTAATGAATCAGCTGACTACAAATGAAGTGCAAATCACTGCAAAACCACCGGAACAACCTTCTTGGTGGATGGGCTTATTGAGCTCTGTATTGCCAATCTTCTTATTGATTGGTGTTTGGTTCTTTATCATGCAGCAGACACAAGGCAGCGGCGGTCGTGTTATGAACTTTGGCAAAAGCCGTGCCAAAATGCAGGGTGAAGGCAAAGTTAATGTAACATTTAAAGATGTGGCCGGTGCGGATGAAGCAAAACAGGAATTGGAAGAAGTTGTAGAATTCTTGCGCAATCCGGGCAAATTTAATGCCATTGGTGCTAAAATTCCTAAAGGGGTGCTTTTATTCGGACCTCCGGGCACAGGTAAAACTTTATTGGCTCGTGCCGTAGCTGGTGAAGCGGGCGTACCGTTCTTCAGTATCAGCGGTTCCGACTTCGTAGAAATGTTCGTCGGGGTCGGTGCATCCCGTGTACGTGACCTCTTCGGTCAGGCTAAGAAAAATGCGCCTTGTATCATTTTCATCGACGAAATTGATGCGGTAGGTCGTCAACGTGGTGCCGGTCTCGGCGGCGGTCATGATGAACGCGAACAGACCTTGAACCAATTACTCGTTGAAATGGACGGTTTCGGCGCTAACGAAGGTATCATTACCATCGCAGCGACTAACCGACCTGATATCTTGGATCCGGCTTTACTTCGTCCGGGTCGTTTTGACCGTCAGGTTACGGTTGATAAACCGGATTTACGCGGTCGTGAAGCTATCTTAAAAGTACATGCTCGCAACAAACCGTTGGCTGAGGATGTAAATTTACAAACCATTGCCAAAAAGACACCCGGTTTCACCGGTGCCGATTTGAGCAACTTGTTGAATGAAGCCGCTTTATTGGCAGCTCGTCAGAATCGTAAACAAGTTACCATGGCCGATCTTGAAGAAGCCAGTGAAAAGGTAAGTTACGGTCCGGAACGCCGCAGCCATGTAGTAAGCGATAAAGAACGTCGCTTGACGGCGTATCATGAATCGGGTCATGCGATTGTGGCACATTTGTTGCCTGATGCCGATCCGGTACACAAAGTAACAATTATTCCGCGCGGTCGTGCCGGCGGTTACACAATGATGTTACCTGTAGAAGAACAGAATTATATGACAAAATCTCAGATGCTTGCACGTATTCGTGTAGCCTTGGGCGGTCGTTGTGCCGAAGCTCTCGTATTGAAAGAAATCAGTAGCGGTGCTTCCGGTGACTTACAACAAGTTACCAACATCGTACGTCATATGATTACTCGTCTCGGTATGAGTGAAGAATTGGGACCACTCGTATTCGGCGAACATCAGGAACAGGTGTTCTTAGGCCGCAGCTTAGGACATGAACGTAACTATGGTGAAGCCGTAGCTGAAAAAATTGATGCGGAAATGCATAAAATCGTTTCAGAAGCTTACAATGACGTAATGAAATTGTTATCCGATAATATTGAGTTCTTGCATAATATGGCGAATGTACTCTTGGAAGAAGAAACTATCGATCATACTCAAATCGAGAATTTGTATAAATACGGAACCATTACGGACCCAAATACAGTGGAAGGAAATGGCGCTAAGAGTGCGTTGGAAGCAGCGGGAATTATCGTTCCCGATGCGATTGCTACCGAATCTGAAGGTAAATCCGGTGCATCGAACGGCGACACAACTGACGCAAATAAATAATAATCGGTATACACCGATTGGCATAGGGCCGCCGGTTAGGCGGCCCTTTTTCATAAAGGAGGCATCGATTAGGATGAGGGATGCAATTTTGGAGCTGCTTCGTGAGAATAAAGGTGAATTTGTTTCGGGCCAACGCATGTCGGAACGTTGTGAAGTTTCACGTACAGCTATTTGGAAACATATTGAAGCATTGCGTAAAAAAGGGTATACTATTGAATCATTCACTAAAAAAGGGTATCGCTTGGTGAATGAACCGGACCTCATGAGTCCGCTTGAAATGGAATCGGTTTTGACAACGAAAACTTTCGGTCGCAATTATCATTATGTTCCAAGTGTTGAATCCAGTAACTCTGTAGCTCGTGAATTGGCTGCTAAAGGGGCTCCGGAAGGCACTGTGGTGGTAGCGGAAGAACAGGTAGCCGGTCGCGGCCGATTAAACCGCGGGTGGTTCTCGCCATACGGTAAAGGTCTTTGGTTCAGTATCGTATTGCGTCCGTCATTTTTGCCGATTGAAGCTCCTAAATGTACCCTTATGGCAGCAGTAGCTCTCATTAAGGCGTTTCGTCGTTTAGGTCTTAACACGGCCGGTATCAAGTGGCCGAATGATATTTTGGTAAATGGTCGTAAATTAGTAGGTATTTTGACCGAAATGAACGGCACCATGGAAGCTATTGCTTATATTGTTATGGGCATCGGCATCAATACGGGCAGTACGCAGGACGAATTACCTGAATTTATTAAAGACGTAGCCACGTCGTTTGCCATGGAAGGCGTCGAAGTTGACCGTCGTGAAGCTCTGAATGTTATTTTAGAAGAGATGGAAAAGCAGTATAATAAAGTGTTGGCGGAAGGTTTTGACAGCACTTTGGCAGAATGGAAAGAATTTAGTATTACCTTGGGTAAAGACGTAGAAGTTCGTGCACCGGGGAATACGTATGAAGGTAAAGCCGTCGACCTTGATCGTGACGGTAATCTTATGATAGAACGTGCTGATGGCTCCGTAGAACGAGTGGTGGCCGGTGACGTATCCATACGACCAGCACATAAAGTAGGAGGCTGACATAAACATGTTATTAGTGGTTGATGTAGGTAATACAAATATTGTTCTCGGCGTATATAAGAAGAAAGAGTTGGTCGGTCATTGGCGCATTTCTACAGACCGTGTGCGTACGACCGACGAATACGGCGTATTGTTGATGAATTTATTTTTTCACGATCGCCAAGTGAATATTAACGACATTGAGGCAATCATTATTTCATCGGTAGTACCGCCGTTGATGCCTACATTGGAGCGCGTTTGCTTGCGCTATTTTAATGTTAAACCTATCATTGTAGGGCCGGGTACCAAAACAGGTATGGCGATTAAATACGATAATCCTCGCGAAGTGGGGGCAGACCGTATTGTGAATGCCGTGTCGGCTTATGAAAAATACGGCGGACCGTTGATTGTTATCGATTTCGGTACGGCTACGACGTATTGTGCTATTTTGGCAAACGGCGATTATATCGGCGGTGCCATTGCACCGGGCGTGCAGATTTCGGCGGAAGCACTCTTCCAACGAGCCGCAAAATTGCCGCGTATTGAAGTGAAAAATCCGGGCCAGGTTATCTGTAAGAGCACGGTAACTTCCATGCAGTCCGGTGTCTTATTCGGTTATGTAGGTCAGGTGGAAGGCATCGTGGCCCGCATGAAAAAAGAAATGCCGGAAGGCGTTAAGGTCATCGCTACCGGCGGTTTAGCTCATTTAATCAATGCGGAAACAGACGTAATTGATTATATTGAGCCGATGTTGACCCTAGAAGGATTACGATTGTTGTATGAAAGAAATAAATAATTCGACCTGGTATATCGGTAATGTACCGATTAAAGGTCGGGCTGTGCTGGCTCCTATGGCGGGGGTCAGCGATATTGCGTACCGGCTCTTGGCGAAAGAGCAGGGGGCAGCTTTGGTGTGTACTGAAATGGTAAGTGCCATGGGGATTAAATATGAAAATGAGCACACGAAGGATTTGCTCTTTATGGAAGAGGTTGAACATCCCGTATCGATGCAAATTTTCGGCTCCGATCCCGAGGCGATAGCCTTGGCGTCCCAAGTGGTAGAACGAGCCGGGGCCGATATTGTAGATATCAATATGGGCTGCCCGGTTAAAAAAGTGGTATCCTCCGGTGACGGTTCCGCGTTGATGAAAACGCCCGATTTGGCGGCTCGTGTGGCGGAAGCAGCGGTAAAAGCCGTAGCTGTGCCGGTTACGGTTAAAATGCGACTCGGCTGGGATGATACATCTAAAAATGTACTCGATTTTGCCAAACGAATCGAATCGGTCGGTGTAGCGGCTGTCGCCGTTCACGGTCGTACCCGTGAGCAGATGTACATGGGAGAGGCTGACTGGTCCTATATTAAAGACGTTAAAGCAGCTCTTGCGATTCCCGTGCTCGGTAACGGCGATATTGTGGATGCTCTATCCGCTAAAGCCATGCTTGATGAAACGGGCTGTGATGCCGTCCTCATCGGTCGCGGTGCTCAAGGAAATCCGTGGATTTTTAACGAAGTGAATCAATACTTGAAAAACGGTACGTTAGTGCCGAAACCATCGGCACGTGAACGTTTAAATATGTTATTGCGTCATTTTGAACTATTGTGCAAGTATAAGGGAACGGCTTTAGGTGTTCGTGAAATTCGTACGCATGCGGGCTGGTATATTAAAGGCTTGCCGGAAGCCGCCAAATGGCGTAATCGAATCAATACATTGTACACGGAAAAAGCCTTTAAAGAGGCGATTGCAACCTATGCATCCGAATTATCTATCTAGTAAATTTGCACGGCAGTTAAATTGACAATGCATTAAAATTATTGTTATAATATTACGTAAATTACGTTTGAATACGTAAATATATGTGATGTAAAGCAAAGGTGTCAGTGTATGACACTTTTTCTTTATAGCTGAACAACTATTGAAAGAGGAGTCCTAATATGGCAGAAGTTAAAGAAACACTGTTAACAGCAGAAGGTCTTAAAAAACTTGAAGAAGAATTAGCGTATTTTAAATCGGTTCGTCGTATCGAAGTAGCGCAACGTATTAAAACCGCTATTGAATATGGCGACATCAGTGAAAACTCTGAATATGATGATGCAAAAAATGAACAGGCTTTTATCGAAGGTCATATCATTGAATTAGAAAATAAAATCAACACGGCTAAAATCATTGACGAAAAAACCCGTAAAAACGTTGTTTCCGTGGGCAGTAAAGTTAAATTGTTAGATCAGGAATACGATGAAGAATTGGATTATGTAATCGTCGGTTCTTCCGAAGCGGATCCGTTCAACAACCGCATTTCCAATGAATCGCCGGTAGGCAGTGCTATTCTCGGCAAGAAAAAAGGTGCTACCGTTGAAGTAAATACACCGGACGGTGTGGCTACTTTTAAAATTTTAGCGATCAGCTAATAGGGCCGGAGCCGGTTAATAAGGTACCGCCCATAAAATATACCCATAAAAGTTCTCAAAACTGTTATACTATAAGTAAGACCGTTTTTGAGCAGATAGAGTTAGGAGGCCATGTAAGTGAGCGAAGAAAAAGCGACTACAGTACAAGAACAACAACAGGAATTAAACGATCAAATGTTAATTCGTCGCGAAAAACTTGCGCAATACGAGGCAGACGGAGTGTATCCTTTTGGCCAGCGTTTTGTGGTACAGCAGCATGCGGCAACAATAAAAGATAACTTCCGTGATTTTGAAGATCAGCCGGTAACCGTAGCCGGTCGTCTTATGACGATTCGATCCCACGGTAAAACGGCATTTGCCAATATTCGTGATTTAACCGGTGATATTCAGATTTATTTGCGTAAAGATATTTTAGGTGAAGATGATTATAAACATGTCAAAATGCTTGACATGGGCGACATCGTAGGCATTGAAGGCCATGTATTCCGCACGCATATGGGCGAAATCACCATTAAAGTTAATAAACTTACATTGCTTTCCAAATCTTTGCGTCCGTTACCTGAAAAATGGCACGGTTTAAAGGATACGGAACTTCGTTATCGTCAACGCTATGTGGATTTGATTGTAAATCCGGAAGTGCGCGATACTTTTATCAAACGTACCCAAATTGTGGCTAAAATGCGTCAGTATATGAATGCTCACCAGTTCATGGAAGTGGAAACACCAATGCTTCACGCGATTCCGGGTGGTGCTGCGGCTCGTCCGTTCATTACGCATCATAATGCGCTTGATATCGATATTTACATGCGTATTTCCCCTGAATTACACTTAAAACGCCTTATCGTAGGCGGTTTGGAACGCGTATTTGAAATTAACCGTTCCTTCCGTAACGAAGGTATCGATAATCGCCATAATCCTGAATTCACCATGATGGAATCTTACCAGGCTTATGGTAATTTCGAAGATGCCATTATGTTGACTGAAAATATCGTGGCTTACTGTGCTCAGGAAGTTCTCGGTACGACTAAAATCAACTACCAGGGCACTGAAATTGATTTGACTCCGCCTTGGAATCGCATTACCATGCAGGAAGGCATCAAGAAATATACAGGCGAAGATTTCGACGCTGTTGAAACTATTGAAGAAGCACGTGCTATTGCGGATCGCTTGAATGTGGAATATACGGAACGTGACGGTATCGGTAAAATCATCAACCTTTGCTTCGAAGACTATGTAGAAGAAAACTTGATTGAACCGACCATCGTTTACGGTCATCCGTTGGAAATTTCTCCATTGGCTAAACAGAACCGTGAAAAACCATTGACTACCGAACGTTTCGAAGCATTCGTTTACGGTCGTGAATTGGCTAACGGTTATTCCGAGTTGAACGATCCTATCGATCAGCGTCAACGTTTTGAAAAACAGTTACAGGAACGTGCAGCCGGTGATGACGAAGCGCATCGTATGGATGAAGACTTCGTAATCGCTTTGGAATACGGTTTACCGCCAACAGCCGGCCTCGGCATCGGTATCGACCGTCTCGTTATGTTCTTAACTGATTCCGCTTCCATTCGTGATGTATTGTTATTCCCACTCATGAAACCGGAAACAGATGCGAAAGCAACCGGTGCTGAAGAAGCTGAAACAGCAGATAAAGAATAACGGCATAGTCCCAGTAAATTAAGACATAATGTAAATAAATAATAAAAAGTCGGTAACAGTTTAACTGATACCGGCTTTTTTCATGGCAAAAACTGTGCAGATGTGGTATGATTAAGTGTAATTAATAATACATTGTGCCATTGGGCACGCATTTTAAGTAAGAGGTTATGGATATGTTAGATTTACGTTTCGTTAGAGAAAATCTGGAAGCAGTACAGCAAAACTTGGACAATCGCCATACCACCGGCGATTTGGAAGACTTTGCCAAATTGTATGATTTGCGCAAGGATTTAATTCAAGAAGTAGAACAATTAAAAGCACAGCGCAACTCAGTAACCGCAGAAATCAGTGCGTTAAAACGCAATAAAGAAAATGCGGACGACAAGATTGCGGAAATGCAGAAAGTGGGCGACAAGATTGCTGAGCTTGACGGCAAAATTCGTGAAACTGAATCTTCACTCCAAAACATTGCCCTCATGTTGCCTAATATGTGCGATGCATCCGTACCGGTAGGGGAAGATGAAAATGACAACCCTGAAATGCGTCGTTGGGGCAAACCTCGTGAATTTGATTTCCCTATTCAGGCTCACTGGGACTTAGGTGAAAGCCTCGATATTTTAGACTGGGAACGTGCCGCCAAAGAAAGTGGTGCCCGTTTCACATTCTATAAAGGTTTGGGAGCCCGCTTGGAACGTGCGTTGATTAACTTCATGCTTGATCTTCACACCGAAAAACAGGGATATACCGAAATGATGACACCTTACATGGTAACTCGTCAGACTTTAACCAACACCGGGCAATTACCTAAATTTGCCGAAGATATGTATAAAGTAGAAAATACGGAATACTTCCTCATTCCGACTGCTGAAGTTACTCTTACTAACTTCCATGCCGGTGAAATTTTGAGCGCCAATGAATTGCCTAAATACTACACGGCATTCACCGCTTGTTTCCGTGCGGAAGCCGGTTCGGCCGGTCGTGATACACGCGGTCTCATTCGTCAGCATCAGTTCAACAAAGTTGAAATGGTAAAATTAGCTACACCTGAAACTTCTTATCAGGAACTCGAATCTTTGACGGATAATGCGGAAGAAGTATTGCGTTTATTGGAATTACCGCATCGTGTAATTACTCTTTGCACCGGTGATATCGGTTTCGGTTCCGCTAAAACATATGACGTAGAAGTTTGGATGCCGGCTCAGGATTGCTATCGTGAAATCTCGTCTTGCTCCAACATGACCGATTTCCAAGCTCGTCGCGGTAATATCAAATTCCGTCGCGATGCGAAGAGCAAACCTGAATTCATTCATACATTGAACGGTTCCGGTTTGGCTGTAGGTCGTACGGTTGCCGCTATTTTGGAAAACAATCAGGAAGCTGACGGTTCCGTTCGCATTCCTAAAGGTTTACAGCCATATATGGGTGGTGCAGAAGTAATTAAACCTGTAAAATAAAAGTATAAGGCATGAGGTCTGACAAATGTCAGACCTTCTATGTGCATTATGCAATTTCAGAAGGCACCCGAGCAGTCGTATTGACCGGGAGCTTCGGCTGACCGAGGTAGCGTTTCGTCTGATTTGAGATGACGCTTCGGCCGACTTGAGGTAGTGCTTCTGAACTGTATATAATTCAACGTTCTACAATGTTTTTAAAAAGGAGCTCTTATGAAAATTTTTATTGATACTGCCAATTTCGATGAAATTAAAGCTGCTTATGAAATGGGCTTTATTGCCGGGGTAACAACCAACCCATCTTTGATCGTTAAAGAAAAACGTGATCTTAAAGAAGTAATCAAACAGATTGCCGAACTCGTTGACGGTCCTGTAAGTGCTGAAGTTATTGCAACTACGGCACCTGAAATGGTTAAAGAAGCTCATGAACTCGTTAAATTGGGTAAAAACGTAGTTATCAAAGTACCTATGACGGAAGAAGGTCTTAAAGCCGTTTCCGTACTTCACAAAGAAGGCATTAAAACAAATGTTACTTTGATTTTCTCCGCTAACCAGGCTTTATTGGCCGCACGCGCAGGGGCTACTTTCGTAAGTCCTTTCGTAGGTCGTATCGATGATATGAGCATGGACGGCATTACTTTGATTGAAGATATTGCCGAAATCTTTATTATGCATGACATTAAGGCTGAAATTATTGCCGCCAGTGTACGCACACCAATGCATATGACGCAGTGTGCGAAAGCGGGCGCTCATATTGCCACGGTGCCATACAAGGTGTTAACTGCCTCGATGAAACATCCTTTAACGGATGCAGGTCTTGCCAGATTCTTAGCAGATTGGGAAGCAGCCAACAAATAATTAAGGAATCGTGTTGCCCTGCTGTGTAAGAGGGCATTTTAAGGAGGTAAAAACTGTGGATAGAACATTAGCTTTGGAATTTGTACGTGTAACAGAAGCGGCAGCGCTTCGCAGTGGTCGTTTGCTTGGTCGCGGTGAAAAAGACGGCGCCGATCAACTCGCTGTAGATGCTATGCGTCAAACCTTTGATACAGTACCTATTTCGGGTACCGTTGTTATCGGGGAAGGGGAAATCGATGAAGCCCCTATGCTTTACATCGGTGAAGAAGTAGGTGCCGGCGGGGAACCTGTGGATATCGCGGTGGATCCGATTGAAGGTACGAATCTGATTGCTAAAGGTCAAAATGGTGCTATCGCAGTATTGGCAATCGCTCCTAAAGGCGGTTTGTTACATGCTCCTGATATGTACATGCAAAAACTTTGCGTAGGTCCTCGTGCTAAGGGCGTTATCGATTTGAATGCCAGCGTGACTGAAAACTTACGTCGTGTAGCTGAAAAAATGGAACGCGGTATTGATGATATGACTATTGTTATGCTCGATCGTCCGCGTCATGAAGCCATTATGCGCGAAGCTCGCGAAGCCGGTGCCCGTATTCGTTTGATCACCGACGGCGACGTAAATCCGGCTATGGAATGCGGTCTTGAAGGTTCCGGTATCCACATGGTTATCGGTACCGGCGGTGCGCCTGAAGGCGTTTTGGCAGCGGCTGCCCTAAAATGTACGGGCGGTGATATGCAAGCTCGTTTGTTGCCTGAAAATGACGAAGAAGTTCGTCGTTGTCATGCTATGGGTATTACGGATTTAAATAAAGTGTTGACCATTGATGATTTGGTACATGGGGAAGATGTTATTTTCTCCGCTACCGCCATTACGGAGGGCAATATCTTGTCCGGTATTAAATACTTTGCCGGCGGTGCGCGCACGGAATCCGTTGTAATGCGTTATAAAACCGGTACGGTTCGTTTCGTAGATACGATTCATCGCTTGGATCGCAAATTAAAATCCATGAAAGCAAAATAAGCTTTCACATGCATGTAAACGGCAAATTGCCATAATCAAAAAGAGTATACAAAACGGCTCTATATCGTAAGATATGGAGCCGTCTTTTTCTGCTTTGACGGAATTTAATCCGATTTTCTGTATTTTAATAAATGTGAATCAAACGGTACATTTTGCACTTGAAATAATTGCGTTAAATAGGCAATCCGACCCGGTCGGGTACTTGATGAACCGCCTGTTTTAAAGTATACTATAAGGTAGAATTTAAAGAAGAAACTATAAGACTATAGAATCATAGATTGCATTATGGGAGGAAGTATTGTTGGAAAAGCTCGTCATTAACGGTGGTAAACCGTTGAATGGTCGCGTTCGTGTAAGTAGCGCAAAAAATGCGGTGTTGCCGATTATTGCGGCCACCATGTTGGCATCAACACCGAGTCGGTTGGTGGAAGTGCCTCATTTGGAAGATGTACATACGATTTGCGAGGTAATTGCGGCGCTGGGCGTTAAAGTTACCAAAGATGAAGCTAATCAGGAAATCCATTTTGATGCCTCTGAAATTACAGCTACAGAAGCTCCCTATGAATTAGTTCGTCGCATGCGTGCGTCGTTTTTAGTCATGGGACCTTTATTGGCACGTCGTCGTGAAGCACGTATTTCTTTGCCGGGCGGTTGTGCTATCGGATCTCGTCCGATTGATTTACATTTAAAAGCTTTTGAAGCATTGGGAGCTACTATTGAAATGGGCGACGGTTATGTATTGGCGTTAGCTCCCGAAGGTCTTAAAGGTAATCAGATTTACCTCGACTTCCCAAGCGTGGGGGCTACGGAAAACGTAATCATGGCGGCTTCCATGGCTGAAGGCAAAACCATTATTGAAAACGCTGCGGAAGAACCTGAAATTGTAGATTTAGTAACTTATTTAAATAGTATGGGGGCCGATATTCGCGGTGCCGGTACGAATGTAATTCGTATTCAAGGTGTTAAAGAATTAAAAGGCGCTACTCATACGGTAATTCCGGATCGTATCGAAGCAGGTACATATCTTATTGCAGCGGCTATGGCCGGCGGTGACGTATATGTAGAAAATGCTTTGTCCGAGCATTTAAAACCGGTTGTGGCGAAATTGAAAGAAGCGGGCGTAACGGTTCAGGAAGACGTCGACGGTATCCGCGTTATTTCCGACGGTAATGTTAAAGCGGTTGATATTAAAACCTTGCCGTATCCCGGGTTCCCAACCGATATGCAGGCTCAATTCATGGCGTTCACGACTATCGCCAAGGGCACGAGTACTGTTATGGAAACGGTATTCGAAAACCGCTTTATGCATGTAGATGAATTAAAGAAAATGGGTGCTCAGATTCGCATTGAAGAGCGACGTGCTATTGTTGACGGTGTACCTAAATTGAAGGGTACCGAAGTACGTGCTACCGATTTGCGTGCCGGAGCCGCTTTAGTGTGTGCCGGATTGGCGGCGGAAGGTGTTACGAAAGTAACCCAGTTGTCGCACATCGACCGTGGTTACGACAACCTGGTAGGCAAATTAAAAGGGTTAGGTGCTGACATTGTTCGGGTGGACGAGTAAGAAAAAGGTGAGTCGTGCCGAAGTTTTGCAAAAACGTGAAGAACGTCGCAAACGGAACGCACAGCCCATTGCTACGACCACACCTAAAACAGTTGCCAAAAAAGGCGATAAATGGGTTTCGCCGTTTGAACGCTTGGCATTGTGGTGGGCCTATGATGTAGGCATTGATTTGGGCACGACAAACGTATTGATTTACATCAAGGGCAAGGGTGTTGTGCTTGACGAACCGGCGTATGTAGCTTGGAATATTCACAGTCATGAAGTGGTGGCTGTCGGTGAAGATGCCCGTATCATGTTGGGACGTACACCGGCGGATATTGAAGTTATCAGACCGCTCCAGGATGGTGTTATCAATAACTATGACATGACGGAGTTCATGCTTCGTTATTATATTAAGAGTGTCTTGCCGACCTCTACTTTATTTAAACCGCGTATCGTTATTTGTGTACCTTCGGGTATTACGCCGGTTGAAAAGAGGGCGGTTATTGAAGCTGTATTACAGACGGGCGCCCGCAAAACGGTACTTATTGAAGAACCGTTGGCGGCGGCACTCGGAACCGGCCTTGACAAAGCTGCGTCGGCCGGGGCTATCGTGGTTGACGTCGGTGGCGGCACTACCGATATTGCGGTGCTTTGTACGACCGGTGTCGTAGTGAGTAAATCGCTGCGCATGGGCGGCGATAAGTTCGACGAGGCTATCATCAGTTATATCAAACGACGCCGTAAATTATTAATCGGTCATCGTACGGCGGAAGAAGTAAAAATTGCAGTCGGTACGGTAGATCGTAAAGCACCGGTTGAAGAAATTACCGTGCGGGGACGAGATATAGTAAGCGGTTTGCCGCAAGCTATTAAGGTAAGTTCCAAGGAAGTTCAGAAGGCCTTGGAGAAACCGGTTAATGTGATTTTGGAAGGTATCAAAGATATTCTTGAAAAAACACCGCCCGAATTGGTGGCGGAGATTTGTGATCACGGTATTATTTTAACCGGCGGCGGAGCGTTAATCAGCGGTTTTGACCGACTCATTACACGGGCTATCGGCGTGGCCGCTTATTTAGTGGATAATCCGCGGTATTCGGTTATTGTCGGTACCGGACGAGCTTTACGTGAAATGGATCGTTTGCAGGACAGCCTTGAAGAATTGCAATAAGTGTAATACGTGCAATATTCTGCGTTCATGCATATATAAAATATTAAAAGATTGTGAGCGGCAAGGTCGCTTGCAATCTTTTTTTTATTTAACTCGTAATAATTCAAGAAGTTCATAAATTTATATGTTATAATGGATAAAATGGTACTAAGATAATAATAATAGTTTATAGATTTTTCAAAGGAGGGAACTATGAAAGCCTGTAAAAAGAAGCTCAGTTCAGCTTTAATGGTCGGGATAATGAGTTGGCTGATAGGTGGCATAACGGAGGCATCGGATTTAACGGCTGTGCGAGCTACCAATGAAGCGGGTCATACGCGTCTTGTCCTGGATATGCAAGGGTTACCGAATGGCTGGAGTTCTATTTATAATGAAAAAGCACAGCAGGTAAAAATTCATTTTACCGGCACATCGAATCGCACAAGCGGACCGGTGCAATACAACAATCGCAACAGCGGTGTTTTACAAGGCGTAGGTTTGGCTGATGCCGGCGATGGTCTGGATGTAGCCATCAATGTTAATCAGCCGGTACGTTATCATATGTTTACATTGCAAAATCCGGATCGGGTTGTTTTGGATTTGTTTAATAATTATGAACAGCGAACGACAACACCGCTCAAAGATGGTGTTGTATATACCAAATGGGATACCAGTACCAATACGGGGCGCGTGAAAGTAGATGCGCTCACTGTATCGCCGACCGAGCCGGTTGAGATTAAAGCTGACGGTGATACGGCGTCCACACTGGCTGATGTTACGCCGAGCGGTGCTGTTTCGGTAGGCTTGGTGAATGCCGCTGATGTATCGGCCGGTCTCGGTGGTGAAGGTTTAGCCGAGGGAACCGTGCAATTGGCTTCGGGCGATAAAATCCCCGCAGTACCGGGCTATCAGATATCACCGGTCGGGGTATTGCGCTATATTCCGAACCAGGGTTATACTTTGGGTGTTGAAACACCGAAATTGCAATTAACGGAAGGCGATAAGACTTTTAATATAAGCGGCATCAATCGGACTCGCGGTGCGAACGAACTGATTGCTTATAATTCGGCATATGGCAAATCAACAGGTACTAATGTGTATGGCACCGAGGTAACTTTGCGACGCAATGTAGTTGTAGCAAAGGGAAACAATGATTCACCGTTGGCGAATGCGGATATTGTGTTATCGGCCCATGGTACTATGGTACCGGTGTTGGATGCCTTACGCGTCGGCGATGTAGTTAATTTGCAAATTGTACCGGCTATTGTTAAAATCAGTGCAGCCGGTACGACCTTGGCTCAAAGTAAAAATATCGTCCTTGCCAACGGAGTGGTAACGGCCGGTAATAGTGAAAACTATCGAGGTCATACTTTATTGGGTGTGCGTCCGGACGGTACCTTGATTGTATTGTTGGCATCCGGTAATTATCGGGCGGCCTCCGGTATTACTTTGGCTCAAGGCGGTCGGATGTTGGCACAATTCGGTGCTACTACGGGCATTGATGTAGGTTATAATCGCGATAATGATTTATATGCTAACGGAACCTATCTTCATCGTGATGTGACGACTGTGGGCCCGGCTCGTTACGGGGAAATCATAATTTTCCCGTAAAAGTAAATTTGAAGATATTTTCTTTTCATGAAGCGTCATTTATTTTTCACGATGATTTACGGATTTAGCAATAAATTTGCTTATTCGTGATATAATAGATATAGACGTTAGTCAAAGGAGGATTTACGTATGAAAAAATATATGAAATTTTTAGTAATGGCTGCTATCGGCGTTAGCGTAGCGACCGGCTTTGTTTTCACGGCCTCCGCAGCCAATGTCAACCAAGAATCCGTATTAACCGGTCAGGTTGTTTCGGTAGTACCGGTAGGTACCGTTGTTAAAGAAGGCGATGTATTGGTAACAGTACAGTCTTTGACCGGACCGATGCCGGCAGCTCGTTCCACCGTTAACGGTGTCGTAACGAATGTATCGGTTAAAAACGGCGACCAAGTAACACGTGCTCAAGTTGTAGCCGTAGTTGACGGTAAATAATCGAAGTTATACGTTAGAAACAGTTGGCATATAGTAATAGAGAGGAGCTATGAATGAAGTCATTTCGTTCATCACGCCGGTATATGAAAGGTGTACTGGCGCTTTTCTTTTGTTGCACTGTTGCCGCATCGGCTCAGGCAGTTGATTTTCTGCCGGTCAGCGATGTGCATACAGGCATGGAAGGACACGTTGATACAGTAGTAACCGGGGATGATATCTCTAGTTTTAATATGAAAGTTTTGGGCGTCATGAAAGATCGAGGCCCTTCAGGCGATTTAATTTTGGCGAAATTTTCTGGTCCCGTTATCGATGAAACGGGCGGTATCGTACATGGTATGAGTGGCAGCCCCGCTTATATTGACGGTAAGCTCGTCGGTGCCGTTGCCTACGGCTGGGGCTTTGCGGACGGTACAATCGGTATGATTACGCCGATTGAAGACATGGTTAAGCTATGGAATATTCCGTATGAAAAGAATTTGGCCAATCCTTGGCGCGACATTCAGCTAATTCCGTTGGGCATGCCGCTTATGGCTTACGGCTTTGATCCATCGGCTCTTAAGTTTATGAAAGAAAAGTTGCCTGAATATGAGTACAGTACTTACGATACGGCGGCCGCTGACGGTGATGATGTGGCCAAACCGCTTAAAGCGGGCGGTTCGGTAGCAGCCTTATTGGTGGACGGAGATTTAAAACTCGGAGCCATCGGTACGGTTACTTATGTTGACAAGGATAAAGTGGTAGCCTTCGGACATCCGTTTTTAAAACGTGGTTCTGTCGGGTACTTCATGCATAATGCGTCTATTTTTACGGTCGTAAAAAGTGTGGACTCCGGCTTTAAACTCGGCTCTATGGGAGCCGAAGTAGGCGCGGTTACGGAAGATCGCGGCGCCGGAATTGCCGGTACATCGGGCCATATTATCAGCGGCATTCCGATGGCCATTACCGTTCACGACTTGGATATGAACCGAACTCGTGAAGCAGGTGTCAAAGTGGTGGAAGCGGATGAGCTTACACCGACTTTGAGTGCTACGGCGGTATACAACTTCCTCAGCAAAACATTGGACCGTAACGGGGAAGGAACCTCTACCTTAACACTTAAAATTCAGCCTCGTGATGTCAATATTCCGCCGTTGGAACGGACGAATATGTTCTACTCCAATGACTCTATCGGCATCAAGAGTGTTGATGAATTTTATAACATCATCGACGTGTTGATGAATAACCGTTTTATCAATTATGAAATTGCCGGTATTCAAGTGGAAGTGTCGGTAGCGAAAGATAAGAAAACGGCTATGATTTCGGATGCCACCTTATCGCCGGCTGTTGCATCACCGGGCGATACCATTGTTATTAACGTAAAATTACAACCGTTCCGAGAAGAACCGGTGACGAAGGAAATTTTCTTCACCGTGCCTAAGGACCAACCGTATGGTGAAGTTACCTTGGAAGTACGCGGTGGCGGGGTAGTACCGTTACCTTACCTGTTGGAAAAACAAAAATACAATTTGACCGATGAAATTATTCGTCGTTTGAAGACGTATAAAGATTTTGACGAATTCTATAAAGAATTGCGCAATACGGATACGAATAATCAGATTGTGGTTGAAATCTTGGAAGACGGCGTAAGTATGGTTGAAGACAGTGACAAGGCGGATACTAAGGGTGCCAAGATTGATGTAGCCGATGAAACTAAGATTCCGGGAGCAGTGCCGAAGGGCAAATCCAAGGAAAATATTCCGGGCATTGACGATAAAGATAACAAAGAACCGTATAAAGCTAAAATTAATACGGAATATGTTATTCGCGGTGACGGACAGTTTGTCTTAAGTATTATGTCGCCGGCCGATCGGGATAAAGAAAAAGCAAGATTGGCTCGTGAACATGCCAAAAAATTAAAAGAACAGGCTAAAGCAGAAGATGAATCATCGACTAAAGCAGCTAAAACTGAAACAGCTGCCAATACGGTGAAAAAGACTCCGGAAGCACCGGCCAACAGTCCGGATAAGACTCCCGAAGCTCCGACAAATACGCCGGATCATTCAGCCGATGATTCTAATGATAGTGTAAATTAATAAAAAATTATGCAATATTAGCCGATAGTAAGCGATGGACAGTTTTGTCCATCGCTTTTTTGTGTTACTATTTAAGTGAAAATAGAAATTTTTTCAAAAATATTGTAAAATTTCAATATATTCATCGTTGGTACTGATGACAATAACTGAAGTTTTATGATAAAATGAGGGGTAGTAATCTTACTTGATTAATAAAATATAGTACTACACTTTATATATGAGAAATAAGAGGAGGTAAACTGTTGCAGTGGTTAGAAGCGCTGGGGCGCGAGGTGTTGCGTTGGTTGGCACGTTGCGGTGAGGCAGTTATATTAATCGGACAAACCATTAAACAATTGCGGCAGGCCAATTGGCGTCATGTTATTTTTCAAATGGCCCATTTGGGGGTAGATTCCTTGCCGATTATCAGTTTAACTTTATTATTTGCCGGGGCCGTTATGACTTTGCAAATAGCCGATATTTTGATTCGTTACGGTGCGCAAGGTACGGTTGGCGGCATCATGGCGATTGCTATGGGGCGCGAATTGGGACCGGTGCTCGTCGGTGTTGTTTTGTCGGGGCGTGTAGGGGCCGCTATTACGGCTGAACTCGGTACCATGAAGGTAACGGAGCAGATTGATGCGCTCAGAGTTATGGCCGTAAATCCTATCGGTTACCTGGTTGTGCCGCGCGTGATTGCCTGTATGATTATGGTACCTATTTTGGCTTTTTACGGGGTGCTCATCGGTATCGGCGGCGGTTATGTGGTGGCTACGCTTTTTAAAGGCCTGGCCGGCATGACGTATACAGATTCGATTCAGTTGTTTGCGGTTACCAGTGATTTGACATACGGTTTAATCAAAGCCAGTGTGTTTGGTGCCGTAATTGCTCTTGTTGGTTCGTACAAGGGCATGTATACTAAAATGGGGGCTGAAGCGGTAGGTAATGCTACTACGAGCTCGGTAGTAACCAGCATTATTTTAGTATTTGTGTTAAATTACTTTTTATCATTGGCATTATTTTAATAAAACGTTATAAATTTTTAATATAAATAGAATATAATGAAAGTAGCATAAAATATTGAGAGTAAGCTTGAGGACAAAGATTCATGATTGAATTACAGGATGTGGTCGTTGCCTATGCGGATAGGGTTATCCTCGACCATGTAAATCTGACAATTGAAGATGGTGAAACCTTGGTCGTGCTGGGGGGCAGCGGTGCCGGTAAGAGTACGATTTTGCGTTTGATTATCGGGCTGCAACGGCCCAATAGCGGGCGCATTTTGGTAGACGGCGTCGACGTAGTCGGTTTAAGCGATGACGAATTTAATAAGGTCCGTGAAAAGATGGGCATGGTTTTCCAATATTCGGCCCTTTTCGACTCCATGACGGTGGCTGAAAACGTAGCTTTCGGGCTGAGGCAGCACACTGAATTGACCAATTCGGACATTCAGGACATTGTACAGGAGAAGTTGGATTTGGTAGGCTTACCCGATACGGGGGCGTACATGCCGAATGAATTGTCGGGCGGTATGAAAAAACGTATCAGTCTGGCCAGGGCGATAGCTTTAAATCCTTGTATTATTTTATATGATGAACCGACTTCGGGGCTTGACCCGATTACGTCGGGAACGATCAGTAAACTCATTCGCGGTATGCAGAAGCATTTCCATTGTACCTCGATTGTAGTAACGCATGATATGCAATCCGCTTTTTATGTGGCCGATCGCATTGCCTTATTGGATAAGGGAAAATTTATTGAAGTTTCGAGTCCGGCAGAATTCAGAAAATCTAAGAATGTGCTGGTTCAGCAGTTTATACATGGCGGCGATATAATGGAGACCGCCGGTGAGGGGGAGACATTAGATGAAGTTTAATACAGAGGCTAAGGTGGGTTTATTCACCGTTATCGGCCTTTGCTTATTTGCCGCCTGCATCATTTTTCTGGGGCGCTTGGATTTATTTGAACCGCCGCGGATGCATATTACAGGCGATTTTCAATCGGTTACGGGATTAAAAACCGGTAATCAGGTTAAATATTCCGGCGTGGCGGTAGGGCGAGTAAGCGCCATGGAAGTTACATCGAAAGGGGTAACCTTAACGATGGAGATTAAAAAGGATACGGAGATTCCGGTGGACTCCGAATTCGTTTTGGCGAATGACGGGATTTTGGGCGATAAATTTATTCAGATTACACCGGGCCATTCGCAAGTATTCTTAAAAGACGGTGATATAGTCCATGGTGACGGCCAGAGCGATATTGATAAAACGATGCGCCAAGCAACGGTATTGATGGAAGAGGCTAATAAAACGCTGGGATCCATTAATAATATTATCGGCGATGCGCAGACACAGACGTCGCTTCGTAATGCTCTTCGTTCTACGGAAATTATTGCCAATAATACTGCCGAGCTTACGGCTCGTTTTAATCAGATGGCGGCAGATAATCAAGGTAACATCAATGAGATTACCGCTAATATGACAGATATTACCCGCAATATGACGGCGATTACAGGCCAGTTGGATACATCCTTACAAAATTTGGATGGTGACGGTCAGGCATCCCGTGATATGCGTACTATTTTAGATAATTTAAAAACCACAACCGAAAGTTTAAACAGCATGGCCACATCCATGCAAGGGATTGTGACAGATCCGCAAAGCAGTCAGGATATTAAAGAAACGCTGCATAATACGGCACAACTGACTACTAAGTTAAATCGTCTTACCGGCGGAGACGTAGATAGCAGTGATTCCGGAAAAAAGTACTCTTTTAAGGCCAGCGCCAATATGGAGCTTCTATATAATACAACGAAGAATAAATATAATCCGACTGCAGATATTCGCTTGCAATTCGGTCAAAGTTTATTTACCTTGGGAGCGAATAATATTGGTGATGGCAGCCGGCTGGAACTTACATACGGCAAATATGTGGCGGACAATTTTTCAGTTCGCGGCGGTTTATTTGACGGTGATGTAGGTATCGGTGTCGACTATGGTCTGGGCGGTCCGTTTACAGTATCGGCCGCTGTTATGGACTTAAATGATGTGCGTTACCGAATTCGAAGTGAAGTTCGATTGTTTGATGATGTATATGCAGTTGCTCAATTCATTCGTCCGTTTAGCGAAACGAATGGTGGTAATTTCTACGGTGTTCGATATGTCTTTTAATTTTGGGAGGTAATACCATGATAAATAAAAAAGCTCTTTCTCTAGCTGTTGCAATGTCTTTAACCGCTACCGGTGTCTTTGCGGCAAGCACCAATGATGATGCCAAAATTGCTAAATATCAGCAGGCAGCCTTAGTTATTACGCAGCAAACTTTGGCTGATCGAATCGTTAAAGATGATGTAATCGGCGATAAAGTATCCTTAACATTACCTCATACGGTAGAGTTGGCCTTAGCTAATAACCGTGATGTAAGACAATCGGAATGGCAGTATGAAACAGCTCGTGCACAGGTAAGTGTAGCCGCAGCGGCTAAAAATCCGACTGTCAGCTATGCGTATAGCGGCGGTCGTTCCGGCGGTGATACAGGAAGCGGTACCAGTGCGAGCAATACGTTCCAATTAGCCGTACCTATTTATACCGGCGGTAAAACAGAAGCGGCCATCGAATCGGCACGTTACTCCCGTGAAGGCTATAATGCAGCCTTGGAAGAAGCTCGTCAAACAGCTAAATTGACGGCTGCCAAAAATTATTTTTCCTTGATTCAGGCTCGCAATAAGGTAAACATTGCGCAACAATCCGTACGCGATTACGAAGGGCATTTAACCAACGTTAACCAGCAATACAATGTGGGCATCGTAGCTAAATCCGATGTATTGGCATCCCAAACATCCTTAGCAAATGCTCAAACTTCACTCGTAGAAGCTCAAAATTCCGCTAACTTGGCAGAAGCTACGCTTAATAATTCCATCGGTTTGCCGGTTAATACCAGCGTTGAAACAGCCGATAATGCACTCGGTTATACACCGTATCCGGTAACTTTGGCGGATGCACAGGCTTATGCGCTCTTACATCGTGCCGAACTCGTTCAAAGCACTATGGCTGTTAAAGCGGCTGAAGAAGCAATTAAATCTGCTAAATCCGGTTACTTACCGACTTTAAGTGCAACAGCTTCGCAAGCTTGGCAGGGGGATAACTGGGGCGGCACGTCGAATGATGGTTGGCGAATCGGTGCAGCTGTGTCTTGGAGCCTCTGGGATGGCGGTACTACCAGCGAAAGCGTCAAAGTACAGGAAGCAAATTTAGAACGTTATAAAGAAGCTAACTACCAGATTATGGATAGCATTAATTTGGCTGTTCGTCAGGCATACTTAAATATGAAATCCGCTGAACAGACTATTTCCAGTACCCGTGTAGCGGTAGAACAAGGTCAGGAAAACTTCCGTATTGCGTCCTTGCGTTATCGTGCAGGTGTCGGTACCAACCTTGATGTACTCGATGCGGAAACATCCTTGGAAACAGCTCGCAATAACTACGTAGACGCTTTGTTCAACTACAATATTGCCGTAGCCACTTTAGAAAATGCTATGGGTGTACCTTTGGAAACACCAATCGGCGCAGCGGCACCAATCGTTAATGAAGCTAATGCAAGCCAGACTTTAAATACTTTGGTTGCCAATCAGGCGGCTAAAGCCAATAAATAATTTTTAATTGTACAGTGTGTGGATATAACTTTTAATTTGTTTGTAAGATACTGTTTTGTGCGAGGAGTTTTAAATGAAAAAGGGACAGCGTAAATGGCTCGCTGCTGCGGTTGTGTTAGCTGTAGCATTCGGCGGGGCACAACTATTGCGCCCTGTAGGGGAGCAAATAGTAGGACCTATCGTACAAGAACAATTGAATACAGCAATTAATGGGCAGGCTGATTATAAATCTTTTACAATCGGCTGGGATGGGACCGTTCATATCGGTGACTTATCTGTTAAAGATACAAACGGTAAAGTTGTGGCCGATGTACCGAGTACGGAAGTGTCGCTTGATATGATGGAGGCTGTGAAATTACCATTCGGCCAATCGGCACCGCTGCGCTTAATTAAGACGGTAACTCTCAATAATCCTACGGTGCATGCCGTAGAGCAGGCTGATCGGAGCTGGAATATTACTTCGCTCATAAAGAAGAGCGACAGTGATAAACCGCTTGAATTCAGAGGTAATATTATCGTTAATGACGGTGTAGCCACTTTGTCTTGGTTAAACGGTCGCCAAACGGCGGTAGAAGCAATTAACGGGGCTGTTAAATTTGCCGATTACCCTAAGATTGACGGTGCTTTGTCGGCCAATGTGGATAAGCAGGCCGTTACGCTTAAGGGTTCTTATACTAATGATGATTCTGCCGATTTCAGCCTTTTTGTTAAAGCCGACAGTTTACGCTTGGATTATGTGAATGATTTGATTCCGGCTGATATAAATGCCAAAGTATTGGGCGGCACGGCCCAAAATATTGCCTTGACAATCAGTCGTAATGACAATCAGTTTGCGTTTGAAGGCGGGGTTGATATTAAAAACTTAGCTGCCGATTATCAAAATGACTCCATAAGTCCGGCTCCGTATGCAATCCGTCAAGGAGCCGCTCATGTAACCTTCAACGGCACGGATATTATGATTGCCGATGGTCGGGTGGCCGTTAATGATCAACAACTCTTTGCTCATGGCAATGTGGCCATTACTGACATGACTAAGCCGGAATTTAATTTGACGTTGCGAGGTCAAGACATTCAGATAGAATCTCTCATCGATAAAGGCATTACCGGTACTGTCGGTGCGGTGGCTCATGTATATGGTACCGCTGATGCGCCGGTTGTAAATGCGACGGTTGAAGCAAGTAATGTCAATTATGACGGTTATGTGTTGGAAAAAGGCATAGCTACATTGGATTATCAAGATGATGTAGTAGATATTTCGAATATTCAGCTTAGTTTGAACGGCGGCGAGGCGAGTGGTCGCGGTTCGTATAATACCAAGACCGAAGCGTATGAAGCATCGCTTGAAGGCACCGATATTCCGTTGGGCTTAGTAGGGCAGGCCGCAGGTCAGCCGTTAGTGGGAACGGTAAACGGAAAAGCATATATTAAAGGTACGGGCACGAGTACTTCACCGACTGTTTCAGCAGTGTTTGAGGGGCATGGTATCGGGTATGACTCTATTACGACCGATTCGTTATCCGGTCAGATTGCCGGCGCAGACGGCAATTATTATATTAATTATCTTAACGGAACCATCGGTTCCGGATTCTTTAGTGCGTATGGCAATGTGAGTCAGAATAACCTTGATTTGGCATTTAATGCCAAAGATGTGCCACTCGATATGTTCAGTGTTTATGCTAAACAGCAGCTTGACGGTAAAGCGACGGTTACCGGTCGTATAACAGGGCCGCTTGATAATCCGAATGTGACGGCTGTGGCAGCGTCTGACGGTGGTCACGTGGGACATATCCGTTTTGACAATGCTTATGTGGAAGCCGATGTAAGTAATAAATTAGTGACGATTAATAACGGTTTTGTTCAAGACGGTCACGGTTATTACAGCTTAAACGGGACTATTGATATGGGACCTTCGCAAGCGTTACAGTTGAATGCTCAGGCCAGTACCGTTCGTATTGAAAATATAGCCGGAACTGTTGCACCGGAATTACCGATTACCGGCTGGCTCGATGTACGTACCGAAATCTACGGGACCTTAGATAATCCGCAGATTCGCGGCTTTGTTCACGCATGGGACGGCTCGGTTAAAGGTAAATTATTCTCCGATGTTCGTTTTGGTTTCTGCTATGCCAATGACTTCTTTGGTATCAGAGATTTGGTCGCTTCTTCTTACGGCGCTACATTCTATGGTGCCGGTCGCTATCAAAACGGCAATTTAGATTTTAAATTTCTGGGGGATACTATCTACTTGCGACCTTGGCTTGAAGATTATGCCGATGTCGAAGGGTATATGACCGTAGAAGGTACTTTGACGGGGACGATTGATAAACCGATTGTTCAGGGCATGTTGGGATCCAGTGACATTAAAGTTAACGGTATGTCTTTGCGCAATGTGGCCGGTAACATTTATGCGGACCCTACGGTTGTCAATTTGCAGAATGTTTCCTTTGAAGAAGGGGAACACGGCAAGTTCCTCATCGACGGCGGCATGACACTTGACGGTAATCAGCGTTTGTTCGGATATGCATCCATTTCGGACGGTGAAGTAAGTAACTTCTTGAAATTGGCGAAAGTGGATGTGCCGGATACAACCGGTCATATTAACGGCCGTCTTGATTTTGGCGGGACTTTAAAAAATCCTGATTTGAGCTTAAAGGGCACTATCGATGATATTGTTATCGGCGGTAAGCCTTGGGGCACGGCCGATCTTGATGTAGATTTGCAGGATCGTAAAATAACAATTCACAAGGGTCAGTTGCTGATCGGCGACGGCATGTTGGCCGCGGTAGGGACAGCTGATTTGGACGGTCAAAGCGATATTCAGATTGCTGCCAATAATGTGGCGATTGACTCCTTAATGCCACTCTTTAAGTCAGAGGTGCCGGCCTCCGGTAATTTGCATTTTATTGCCAATGTCACCGGAGAAACTTTAAATCCACACGTGGAATTATCGGCGGAATTGATGGATGCCACTTATAACGGCGTAGCCATCGATCGTTTCTATGCGATGGCTACGATGGAAAATAAAGTTATTCACTTACAACAGTTAGTCGGTCAACGCGGTGATTATAAGTCTAAACTTCGCGGCGATGTGCCGTTGGCAGCGTTTTATAAATCCGGTTATTTACCGCCGGGCGATTCCTCCGCAATGGATTTGACATTTGATGTGAATGAAGCGGATCTCGGTGTATTACCGCTCATGTTCCCGGCTGTTACCGAAGGAACCGGGCCGCTGAAAGGTGCTTTACATATTACCGGTACTTATGATCAACCGCAGGTAAACGGTACGATTAGTATCGATCATGGTTTAGTTAAATTTAAAGGCGTTAAGAAAGATTTAGCCGATATAACGGCTCAGCTTATTTTTAAAGGCCAAAAAGCCGAGTTAATCGGCGGAGCCTCCATGGGTAAAGGTAATGCGGGGCTGTCCGGTGAATTCAGCTGGAACGGCTTGGAACTTACGAATTATGCCGGCGTTGTTCAGTTAAATGGTCTCGAAGTGGAACATGAGTTCTTTAAAGGACCGTTAAACGGTGAAGTAGGTGTTATGCTTAAAGACGGGTTACCGACTGTAGTGGGGCATCTTGATTTGGAAAATGATACGATGACGATTCCGTTATCTTTGACGAGCACGGAAGGCGGTTCGCCAATCGGTCTTGACTTTACCGTTAATGTAGGTAAAAAAGTTCGTCTCTACAGCGGCGGTCTGTATGACTTTATGCTGGGGGGCGGCGCTCATATCGGCGGTACGACTGTGAATCCGTTTATTGACGGTGAATTCCATGTCGTGGAAGGCAACTTGAAATATTTGAACAATACGTTTAAAATTACGGAAGGGAAAACCGATTTTGTACGTGGCAACTTCTTACCGATTTTACAGGTAAAAGCTGAATCGCGTGTTCGTTCGTATCGTGTATATCTTGAAGTAAACGGCCCGGTAGAGCAGATGGATTTGAAATTGACATCCGATCCGCATCTGGAACAACGTCAAATTGTGTCGCTCTTGACTTTTGGATACAGTTCCGGTAATGACAGCAGTGTATCCTCCGAAGATGTGAATGCTTTGTTGGCAGCCGGTGTTCGTTCCGCTTTGATGGGCTATGTAGAAGGTGCGTTTAAAGATACCCTCGGCCTTGATTTGATCAACATCACGACGGGCTCGTTGGATCCGAATGAACCAATCAATGAAGAAACGAACAGTTATTATAATATTGAAATCGGTAAATATTTATTGCCTGATTTTATGGTAACATTCAGTACCGGTATTAATAATGATTTACAGTCTTACGGTTTCTTGTATGACATTAATAACCATTTCAGCGTTAATGGCTGGATGAACAGCAATGACCATTCGTATATCGGCGGTCAGTGGAGCTATGAATTTTAAGTAAGAAAGGAGGGTCGCCATGCTGAACTCATATTTAGCGGAATTAGAAAAAATAAAACTGTTAACACCTGAAGAAGAACATGCCTTATGGCAAGCGTATCGGAAACAGGATGACGAGTCGGCACGTACGGCCCTCATTGAACATTATCAGCCGTTGGTTTTCCGCGAGGCTATGGCGTATTATTGGGTTGTTCCCGATGTGATGGATTGTGTCCAGGAAGGCACAGTCGGTCTTATTGAAGCGGTAGAACGTTTTGATTATACGAAGGGGGTTGCCTTTTCGTTATATGCGGTCCATCGCGTACGCGGGCGTATTTTGGATTATCTTCGTAAGGAAGGTAAGGGCGGCACCGTATTATCCGGTTCTGCCGATGATGATGAATACTGGTGGGAGCAGTTGCCTGATGAAGGGCCGTCTATTGAATCAGCCGTAGAAACGAAAGCTTTTCAACAGGTTGTTGTAGAAGCGCTGGAACGTTTGCCGGGTAAAGAACGACATGTTATGGAACAAGTCTATTTGGCCGATCGTTCGATTGCGTCGGTAGCCGGTGAGCTGGATACCAGCAACAGCTATATTCATCGTTTGCATCGCCAGGGAATTAAACGCTTGCGCGGTATGCTCGGTCGTACGCGAAAGTTCTGGAATGAGTAAAAACTGCATTTTTATATGGGTGAATTAATTGCAAAGGTTGTAATCTGTTATGGCAGTGCTGTAACGGATTACAACCTTTTTTGCTTTTGAAGATAATGATGGATAGTTATAGATTTTAGTTCATTGGTTTTCTATACGAATCGTTTACAATAAAACAATCGTTTTAGGCTGAATGAAGTGAAGATTGAAAGAAATTGTTAATAAATAATCGTAAATATGATATAATAAAGCAGATTAATGTGATATAAAAGGTTCACAAAATCATCCTTTCTTACGAATATAGAAGTATGAAAGGAGGCCGTTATGAATAAGACTGGCGACAATATGGAGAAACGAATTCGTTCCGTCAAAACCTGGCTTGATAAAGCTGAACAAGCTTATGCGGATGATTCGGCTACCAAAGGACAATTACAACTTATGTTGGCACAAGCGGAAATGCAGCATCTTAATGAAAAGCAAGCACCGACGCTGTGGCAACGCATAGGCTTTTGGCCTATTGCCATAGGTTTAGCTTTGTTATTGGGCGGCTGTTATTATGCTTGGCAAAATCAAGCAAATGTACAACCGACAACACCGACATTGGAGCAACAGGAACAATCGGTTTCTAAAGTGCCGGATAACAATATGCCGGCAGTTACCAAGACTCCGGCAACCACAGTTGATTCATCCGGAACTGCGATAAATAAAGCGGAACCGACAGTCAATGCTCCGCCGGGTTCGACTGCCGCGGATACAGCTCCTAATGCGGAAGCGGTAGTGACGGAATCGGGAAGCACTGCTGCAACAGTTACAACTGAAGCAGTTACTGTTCAGACGGCTACACCAAATTCACAAACTGGCGAAACGACACCGGCACCGGTAATCACTAATTCACAGATTCAAGATGCCGTACGTGAAGGGGGACGAAGTCTGCGCGGACAAGATCAATAGGGATTAAAAGCAATTATCTTTGTAAATAATTAATAGTTTTGTTAAGCAATAAAAGCAATAGAACAATGTGTTTATGAATATGAAGGCATTATTTTAGGAGGATGTAGTAAATGATGAATAAGAGAGCCTATAAGAACATGTTGGCTGTAGCAGTGGTAGCCGCGTTGAGCGGTACTACCGTGTGGGCTGCGGATGAAATGAGTACAGCAACTACGCAGAATTCAACGACTGCCGTTACGGCGGTAAGTGCTCAAGATCAAGCGGCTCAAGACGCCATTACAGCGGCTCGTGGCGGGATTGAAGAAGCACAGAAATCTGACGAACAAGAAGCCAAACGTATAGAATTGGACAATTCATCGTTAGCTACTACCGACTCGGCGGTATTGACCGTTGCTAAAGGGGAAGGTGCCCGTTTGGAACAACAACAGGCGGCCGGTGTGCAAACCACAATTACCACTCCTGATGCACGTTATTTTTCAAGCGTTACCGATGAACAATTAAAACCGTATGAAGGCAAAGTAATGACCGGTTTTTCAATTGAAGGTTTACCGGCTGAAGTGCAGGGCGAATATTTGGCGTTGTTGAAAAGCCATATCGGCGATACCTTGACGCCTGAAGCTATTAAAGCAGATATTTCCGCTTTGGGTTCCAGCGGTTACTTATCGGAAATTAATCCGGTAATTACAGTAGTACCGGAAGGTGTTAAAGTTGCTTATAAAGTAACGATTAACCCGGTTGTAAAATCCGTACAATTCGAAGGTAACACGGTTTACAGCAATGAAATGCTTGTTAACTATTTGAACGTACAACCAAACACGGTTCTTAATACGGTTCAAGTAGGTGAACGTATTCAAGGTATTAACGCAGCCTATAATCGTGACGGTTATATTTTGGCCCGTGTAAATGATATGGCTGTTGACCAAAACGGTGTTCTTCACATCTCCATTACCGAAGGTATAGTAGAAGATATCGTGCCACATGGTAATAAAAAGACGAAAGACTATGTAATCCTTCGTGAATTCAATCAGAAAAAAGGTCAGCCGTTCAATAAATTCCTCGTTCGTCGTTCCGTTGAAAAAGTATATAACTTAGGCTACTTCGATGATGTTAACGTACGTTTATTGGAAGGGTCTACACCTGATAAAGTAGTTATCGAAATCGACGTATTGGAACATAAAACAGGTACTATTACCTTAGGTGCCGGTTATTCCGATTCTGACGGTTTCGTAGGTATCGTAGAAGTTGGTGAAGATAACTTGCGCGGTACCGGTGATAAAATCAAAGTTCACTGGGAATTTGGCGGTACGGCCGGTTATAAAAACTACTCCGTATCCTACTTGCGTCCTTGGATTGACAGCAAGGGTACATCCCTAGGTGTAAGTATCTTCGACCGTGAAGATACTTATACGGACTACAACTCCAACGGGGACAACATTTCCGAATATGTAAAAACACAAAAAGGGATTAACGTGTCCTTAGGTCGTCAGACTGGCGAATACACGCGTGACTATGTAACTTTAGAATCGCGTAAAGACGGCTGGAAGTTTGACGAAGATGAAAACAGCGGTTACAACTATGCTGAAAATGCCGGTCCAGGCAGTAACCCTGAAAAATATGGCAACTATCAATGGGATAACGGAAAATATAACTTTAAAGACGATAACTATATTGAAAACAACTTCGGTCGTACGAACAGCGTATCTTGGCAGAAAGTATATGACTCCCGCGATAACATTTACGATCCTAAGCGCGGTAAACGTGCTTCGGCCACCGTTCAATGGGCCGGCCACGGTTTAGGCGGTGACTTCGATTACTATAAATTCACCGGTGAATATCGTAACTATAAAGCCATCGGTAGCAATCAGGTGCTTGCTTTCCGTGCTCGTTTAGGTTGGGCACAGGGTGATGTACCGTATAGTGCTCTCTATACTTTGGGCGGTGCCGATACCTTACGTGGTTTTGAAGACGATCAGTTCCGCGGTAAGAAAATGTACAACGCTACCTTGGAATACCGTGTACCTATCTTCAATAAGGTAACGGGCGTACTCTTCACCGATATGGGTGATGCTTGGGATGCACCGCATGTAACTTGGTATGAAGATGATAAATCCTTTAATATTTCCGTCGGTGCCGGTGTTCGTATTTCTACACCAATCGGACCAATCCGTCTTGATTACGGTGTAAGTAAAGATGACAGCAAATTCCACTTCAGCTTCGGCGGACAGTTCTAATTATGATACATAAGGGCTTACGAGTTGCAGCCGCTCTCTGCTTCATGACGGCTGTGACGGCAGTTGCTCAGGCTGAGCCCGTTGAATCGGTAACGGTTACGCTCTCAGGTAGTCGGCAGCCGTTGCCGGCCGTATTGGCCAAGCGCATGACCGCTGCCGTACAAACGGCGGCGGATAAGCTCTATGTAGGAGCCGATACGGAGGCGGTGACAGCCGGAGAAGCTACCTATAAAAAAGTTACAACCGACATAATCGATCGAATTTTGTACGGTTATACGGTAGAATCGCTGGAGATTACGCCGGGCGTCAACAGTCATTTAGATGTGCGCCTCAGACCTTACGGTCAGACGATTCAATCGGTAGCGGTTTCGGTAGAATACGGTAATTTAACCCCGGTAGCACAAGAGATGGTAGCTCGCGATGTGGCTTTTGTAGAACCGCGGATTGAACAAATTCTCTTGGGAGCACCGCTCGATTCCTTAGATTGGGCGTCAGCCGTAACGAGCCAATTGGTTCGCAATGAGCTGGAAGGGGCTTTGCCTGAGTTTATTCCTCAGGTGGAGATAACGCCGGGAATACAGACAAAGGTTAAAGTTTACCTGATACCGCAAGGTGCGGTGATTCGTCACGGCAGTACGGAAATCTCGTCCAACACCTTGCCAAGTACGGTATTCTATGCGACCAAACGATATTATGATGATTATCTGGTCGGCCTTGAAGGCGTGCCGGTTGCTTTTGTGGCAAGACATGAAAGTGATTTACTCAATTTTATCCAACAGGGACTCGACAACAGTCGGGCCAGTCAACGTTTCGGTATTACTATGAAACCTACGTTGCAGTTGGGGACCGATTTACTCCTTAAGATTCAGGTCGATTCATCACGTTATATTGTGCGAGCCGAAGGGTATCTGGATATGGGTACGGAAACGGACCATAATGTGGGTATCAAATTATGGTCCGGAATCAAACAAGGAAAAGGCGATTGGTACTTGGAAACGAATTTCTTCCCCGATGATTACAAGTGGGCGTTTTATCCGTCCTATGCGTATCATTTTACCGAAGATACCACGATGGCCTATCAGTATAATTTGTCTGATAAATACAGTCGTATGTGGCTGCGGCAAGACATCGGTGCCCGATGGCATGTAAGAGCTCAACGCGATTTTGAAATCAAGCGTAACGAGTTCGGTTTGGCCTATGACTTAAATAATTATTTGACCTTAGAATATGTGGTTAATGAAGACGATAATTGGTTGCGCTTAATCGGTTATATTTAAAAATCGGATTTGGGCAACATATTTGTCTTTTATTACATACTATTTTCAAAAAGAAAGAAGGTATATTACCTATGATGCGGTTAATCAATAACCAAAAAAACAAGAAATATGTATCCTTATTTATTGCCGTAATTTTCTTACTCGGTATCGGCGCTATCGCTTACACGCAGATGGCTACACCAAGCATGGCATCCGATTCTAACAGTAATATCGGTGTTATCGATATGAATAAATTAGTAACGCCGACTTCGGCTGTAGGCGTAGCAGCCAATAAAGAATTGACTGACTACAGAAAACAATTGAGTGATGAATTCAATACTAAATCCGCTAATATGGACGATAGCCAAAAAGCCGCTTTAGCATCTGAATATCAAGGTAAACTTCAGAATAAAATGATGGAAATTCAGAAAAACATCCATAGCCAAATTGGCGATGCTGCCAAAGCTGTAGCCGATGCCAAAGGCTTGTCCATCGTTATGGATAAACAGAATGTATTATACGGCGGTGTAGATATTACCGATCAGGTAGATAAGAAATTAAGCAGCAACTCTAACACGACTGCTTCAAGTGAACAGAAATAATCCACCCGAGAGTATGAGTAGTATGGAAGGTAGAGAGGAGGCGGTACAATGAAACCGCAGTATCGTTGGATTTCGGTCGGTATCGTTGTTATCGTCGCCTTACTTTTAGGCCTGTTTATTCACAATCGCTTGGATGATAAAAAGACGGCTGAAGCTCCTAATATGCCTAAAATCGGCATTGTTAAAATGGAAAATGTCATTAAGTTTAATCCGTCTTACGATGAGTATATGAAGGCAAAAAAAGAGCTTGAGGAGTTAGACGCTCAATATAAAAGTGAGCAACAGAGTTTGACCGTAAAATCACAAGAACAAGCGTTGGCTTTACAATCTTTGGGATCTGATAAGGAAATTACAGATTTACTGAATACAGAATTGATTTCAAAGGTTAAGGCTAAAGAGCAGGAATTGAACATAGCTTATGAAAAGCAACGTATTGCTTTGATTAATAAATATCGCGGTCAGGTCAAAACCGAAATGACGGAAGCGGATTTGCGTATTGTCAATTTACAGTTGGAATTGAGTAGCAATACGGGACCTATAGCGGTAACGGAAGAACAAAAAGCGGCGGTTGACTCGGAACGAGCCGCTAAGGAACAGGAATTGAAAGAATTACTGGCTTCACGCAGTCAATCCGTACAAGGTAATTTGCAGGAATTGGAACAGAAAGTTGATGCCGAATTGGCACCGCTTCGTGCGTCCGGTCAGAAAGAATTGGATGACTATGCCACCAATTTGCAAAAAGAATTGCTTGCTCGTCGCGATACTATGATGAAAGCTAAAGCCGATTCGATTCTGGCTACCAATAATTTGCCAAATCCGGCTGAGTGGAATTCATCATGGGATTCTCGTTTGAATGCTAAGAAAAGTGAAGTAGATGCGCTCCATGATGCTATCCTGGAAGATGTACGCATGCGTGCGATGGTGGTGGCTAAGGAGAAAAATCTTGATTTAATAGTTATTAATGAAGTCTCAAATGTAAATGCAATTGATGTAACGGATGCTATTATTGCATCTTATTCAGTTGCTCAATAAAGGAGTTTTTTACAATGAATAAAAATGCAAAACGTGTATTAGCCGGTTTAACTATGATGGTATCTGTAGGTTTGATTGCCGGTTGCGGTACCAATGAACAGATTGGTTACATAGATATGCAAAAGATTCAGACTGAAAGCCAGAAAGGCCAGGATACACAAGCTAAATTACAAGCTAAAATCAGTGAAATTAATGCTCGTTTGGCACAGGAACAAAGTTCCGGTCAAGATGCCAACACAATGATGCAGAATCAGCAGAAAGCACAACAGGAGTTCCAGACTTATCAGCAAGCTATGATTAAGGATTTCGAAAGTGCAGTTGATACTAATGCACAGGCTGTTGCGAAAGAAAAAAATCTTACAGCCGTAGTTGATAAACAAGCTTTGATTAGCGGTGGCGTTGATATTACTGATGAAGTATTGAACAAAATGGGTAAAGCAGCTAATGCCGGTCAGACTGCAAACAGCGGTGCGGCAAGCAGCGATGCCAATGCTAACAGTGGTGCTGCAAGCAACAACAAATAATAAACGATTACTAGGGTCAGCGAGAGGAGACTTTCACGGTGAAGTATACAGTTGAGGAACTGGCAAAAAGTGTAGAAGGTAAAGTAGTGGGTGATGGCAGCGTTGAGATTACGGAAACACGTGGTCTCGATCAAGCGGCACCGCAGGCAATTTCATTTGCCATAGGCGAATATTGTGAACATGTTGGGCAAAGCAAAGCAGGCGCTGTCATTGTAGAAGCACCGTTGGCCGATGTGAACATTCCTCAAATTGTAGTTCATAATGCTAAGGCCGCTTTTGCACAGATTTTACAGTTATTTCATCCGCCGGTAGTATTTCCTACCGGTATTCATGAAACGGCGATTATCGGTAAGAATGTTACTTTAGGTAAAAATGTAACGGTAGGTCCTTACTGTATTATTTATGATAATGCTGTTATTGGGGACAATGTTGTTTTGCATCCGTATGTGTATGTAGGGCATAATGTACGTATTGGTGAGGATTCGGCCTTATATAGCGGGGCTATTGTCCATGAAAACTGTATTTTAGGTAAACGCGTAGTATTGCGCGCCAAAGCTGTTATCGGCGGTGAAGGCTTCGGTTTTGCGACTGAAGCAGGCAAGCATACTCATATTCCTCAGGTCGGTAATGTCATTCTTGAAGATGATGTGGAAGTAGGATCTTGCTCTTGTATTGATAATGCAACGATGGGTTCCACGTTAGTGCGTCGCGGTACGAAGATTGACAATTTGGTACACTTGGGTCATAATGTTGAAATTGGCGAAGATTGCTTCCTCATTGCTCAAGTGGGGATTGCAGGCAGTACCAAATGCGGTAATCATGTAATTTTTGCCGGCCAAACGGGTTGCACCGGTCATATTACCATCGGTGATAATGTAACCTTTGCGGGGAAAACAGGCATTACCGGCAACATCCCGTCCAATGGGACTTATGCCGGCTATCCGCAACGACCTCATAAAGAATGGCTTAAATTGGCTGCTTATGAAAATCGTTTACCGGATATGGCCAAAACAATTAAGCGTTTAGAAAAAGAATTAGCTGCCTTAAAAGAAGAATTGGCGGCAAAATAGGAGAGTATATGTATAGGTTTATGAAGCTTTTTAGTGCGTTTATCTGTGCGATGCCTCATAGTGTACAATATGGAATCGGTTATTTGCTGGGCGAGATTTTTTGGCTGTTTTTACCGCCAAAACGCCGCAAATTGGCAATAGGGCAGATTTTGTTCTGCAATATTACAGATGACCCTAAAGAAGCAAGACGAATAGCTAAAAAAAGTACAACTCGATTCGGGCGTATGATAATCGATGTATTGCGCTATCCGGAGATTAAGGATGGTAAATACAAAGAGATGTTCGAATGGGTTGACCGTGAATATTTGGATGATGCACAAGAAGGCGGTAAAGGTGCTGTGCTTATGGCAATTCACAGCAGTAACTGGGAACTTCTGGGCGGTATTTTGGCATCCGAAGGCTATCCGTTAATATCGGTTGCTATGAAACAAAATGGCGATGCCGATAAATTTATTAATGAATACCGAGCGTTAATGCATCAGCATGTAACGTATAAAACCGGTGTGAGAGAAATGATTCGCGAACTTCAGAAAGGTTCAATGATCGGGTTAATTATGGATCAGGATCCGGCCGCTCAAGGCCAGTTGGTTCCGTTCTTCGGTTATGAAACATTAACACCGGTAGGTCCTGCCGTGATGGGGCGTATGCAGGATGTACCGATTATACCGGTAACGATTCGTTATGATGAGTTCCAAGAAAAATATATTGTAACCGTTCATCCGCCGTTTTATGCGGAACATACGGATGATAAGAAACGCGATACGGCGGTTACTTTGACTCGTTTAAATGAATGGATAGAAGACTATATCAGACGCTATCCGGAAGACTGGTTCTGGCTCCACAATCGTTGGAAATGGACACGTCGTTATTATAGCGGTAAAATGGAAGTACCACCGGACCCAATGAAAGACTGAGGCCGTACTTGCCATGTCTTTTGAGAATAGTATATAATAAAAGACAGTGTATTATGAGAGTGACCTTAGCAATGTATGTGCAACAGAATAAAAGGGTCACTCTTATCGTTCCCAGGTTATGACAAGGAAAGGAGGAGTCTGATGGTACTTAAACAAAAGACCCTCGTTAAAGAAATTGCCTATGAAGGCACAGGACTCCATAGCGGTCTGCCGGTGACCATGACATTACGGCCGGCAGCAGCTGATACAGGGATTGTGTTTGTGCGCACCGATTTACCGGGGAATCCTTCAGTAAAAGCAACTCCGTCCAATGTTACCAATACGAACCGGGCTACCACCTTGGAATCGGGTGAAGCCAAAGTGTTTACGGTAGAACATTTATTGGCGGCTTTTTATGGTTTAAGCATAGATAATTGCTATGTAGAATTGAATTCGCCGGAACCTCCTATCGGAGACGGCAGTGCTGCTGTGTTTGTAGATCTGATGCAGACAGCAGGCGTTAAAGAATTAGACGCAGAACGTAGCGTATATGCGGTAAAACAAGCTCATACTGTGTATGACGGCGACCGCTATATTTTAATCGTACCGTATGACGGTTTACGTGTAACTTTTACTTCTGTCAACAATCATCCGCTGCTGGGAATACAACAAGTGGATATTGATATAGATTCTGACGTGTTTGAACGTGAAATTTCACCGGCTCGCACCATTGGTTTTATGAGTGAATTAAAGCAATTACAAGCCATGGGATTGGCTAAGGGCGGCAATGTAGATAATGTTTTGGTATATGATGATACCAAATGTTTATCGGTTCCGCGTTTTGATGATGAATTGGTTCGGCATAAAATTTTGGATATTCTTGGGGACTTATTTCTCCTAGGTCCTATTAAAGGCCATATTATTGCGTTAAAGTCGAGTCATGAATTAAATTCGCGCTTAGCCCGTGAAATTTTGCAAGAAATGAAGGAGGATTAAGATGATTCTTACAGTTGAAGACATTATGGAAATTTTACCGCATCGATACCCGCTATTATTGGTTGATCGTATTATTGAATTGGAACCTATGAAACGTGCCGTAGGCATTAAAAATGCAACTATGAATGAGTTGTTCTTCCAAGGCCATTTCCCGGGAAATCCTGTAATGCCGGGTGTATTGTTGACTGAAGCGATTGCTCAGGTAGGCGGTATTGCGCTTTTATATCCTGAAGAAAATCGCGGTCTTACACCTATGTTTACGGGCATTGATAAAGTACGTTTCCGTCATCCTGTAAAACCGGGCGATCAAGTTCGTATGGAAGCGGAAGTTGTAAAAATCAAAGGCAAAATGGGTAAGGTAGAAGGTAAAGCTTACGTTGGCGATAAATTAGTAGCCAGTGGCGAATACATGTTTGCACTTGTGAGAAAGTAATATTCTAAAAACTTAAGAGAAAATGTGATACTGGTACATTTTCTCTTGAATATTATAAAATTTCTCTGTTAATGATTGTAAAACCCTTTAAAATGAAAGTTCACAAATTTTGTTTTATTACGATTATGTAATTAATAAAGCAAGCATATAGCGTAATAGTCGCAATCTCAACAGAGCAAGGAGTGACATAGATGATAGTAGTAGGCATGGAAAATGCTACCTCTAATATACATAGCACAGCGGTGGTACATCCGGACGCCAAAATCGGCAAAGGGGTAATTATAGGCCCCGGTGCCGTGATTGGGGAAAATGTAACCATCGGTGACGGCACCAAAATAGGCGCCAATGTAGTAGTAGGCGGATGGACTACCATTGGACAACGTTGTGAAATTTACCCCGGCGCCGCTGTCGGTTTGGAACCGCAGGATTTGAAGTTCAAAGGGGAAAAAAGTTTTTGTAATATCGGTGATGAAACAGTCATTCGCGAATGTGTTACCATCAGTCGTGCAACCGGTGAAGGCGAAGAAACTCGTGTAGGCAATAACTGTCTGTTCCAGGCATGCACTCATGTTGCTCATAACTGTATTGTAGGCAATAATGTAATTATGAGTAATTGTGCAGGGCTTGCGGGCCATGTAATTGTTGAAGATCGTGTTGTTATCGGTGGTATCGCCGGAATTCATCAATTCGTAAAAATCGGTCGTAATGCTATGGTTGGCGGTATGGCTAAAGTAGTACAGGATATTCCGCCATACGTAATTGCCGACGGCCAGCCTGCTCGTGTAATCGGCCTTAATTCGGTAGGTTTATCCCGTGCCGGAATTTCTGAAGAAGTACGTCATGATTTAAAACAGGCTTTCCGCATTATTTATCGTTCCGGTTTCAGCTTATCCAGAGCGATTGAAGAAATGGAAATGCAATTAAACTCTTCCGTAGAAATTGAAAACCTATTGCGTTTCTTACGCAATGCAGACCGCGGCATTATGCGCCTTCGTCGTGATTAAAAAGTAAGAGTCTTGCCTTGACGGGTCAAAAGAGTGGTTTGACCCTGAAAGGGAAGGCTCTTTTTGTTCAAAAATAAGGTGAAATTTGATATAATATAATATATTATGTCTATAAAAAACTGGGAGGAAACGATGGCAAAAGTCGGATTACTGGCCGGCGTAGGTAAATTGCCGGTAGAATTTTTACGAGCAGCGCAATCGGAAGGCTATGAAGTAGTCGTTATTGCTGTTATTCCCGACACGGAACCGGCACTTAGAGCGGAAGCTGATGCGTTTTATGAAATTAATGTGGCTAAAATTGATAAAATCTTTAAAACACTTCATAAAGAAGGCATCACGGAAGTTACTATGCTGGGCAAAGTAACAAAAGAGATTTTATTTAAAGGGTTGGTAATGCCGGATTTACGCACTATTCGGTTGTTGACGAAATTGCGTAATCGCAAAGATGATACCATTATGCTGACTATTGTGGAAGAGTTGCATAAAGAAGGTATTAACGTAGTAGACCAGACCGTTTATATGAAACCGCTTATGCCTAAGGCGGGCGTTTTGACGAAAGCCAAACCGTCCAAGGAACAAATGGCGGATATCCTCTTCGGTTTTGATGTGGCAAAACAAATGGGCGGACTTGATATCGGTCAGACCGTAGTGGTTAAAGACATGGCGGTCATGGCGATAGAAGCGATTGAAGGTACTGATGCCTGCATTAAGCGTGGCGGTGCCTTGGGACGCGGTAATGCGGTGGTTGTAAAAACGGCCAAGCCGCGCCAGGATGTACGCTTTGATGTGCCGGCCGTAGGCCTTACGACAATCAAATCCATGCTCGACAGTGATTGTAAAATTTTGGCTATGGAAGCGGAGCGAACAATCTTTGTAGAACAGGAAGAAGTTCTTAAGCTGGCCAATGAAAAAGGATTAATCATCTGTGCCGTTGACGGTCCCGATGAAGAATAATTAATATCTTGGAGGTTCTGATGAAAGTCATGTTTTCCGCCGGAGAAGCATCGGGCGATACGCATGCAGCCAGTGTGGCCGGTGCGTTAAAAAAATTATATCCCGAAGTAACCATGCTCGGTATGGGCGGTTCGCTCATGGCTGCGGCCGGTGTTGAGATTGTTTATGATATTAAACAACTCGGCTATATCGGCATTGTGGAAATTGTTAAGGCATTGCCTTCTTTTTTCAAACTAAGAACTTATTTAAAAGAAATTATGATACGGGAAAAGCCGGATGTGTTGGTCTGTGTAGATTATCCCGGTTTTAATATGAAACTGGCTAAAGTGGCTCATGACCTGGGAATTCCGGTTGTATATTATATTGCGCCTACTATTTGGGCATGGCATCGCAGTCGCGGTAAAGATATTGCTAAAACCGTGACGAAAGTAGCCTCCATATTTCCGTTTGAAGCGGAAGCCTATCGCGAGTTTGGCGTTGATGTGGAATTTGTGGGGAATCCGTTGGTAGATATTGTGAAGCCGACTATGAGCTATGAAGAAAGCACAGCCTATTTCAATATGCCGGCTGATACTAAACGGATATTACTCATGCCGGGAAGTCGCAAGCAGGAAGTAATGGGACTTTTGGACCGCATGTTGGCAGGTGCGGAGCTTGTTATGCAAAAGCATAGCAATTTGGCATTTTACTTGCCGCGTGCGCATACGATTGATAAAGAAGAATTAGATGCGATTATTGTCAAATATAAGGTGCCGGTTACCATAACGGAAGATCATACTTATGACTTGATGCAAAGCTGTGATTTATGTTTGGCGGCGTCGGGAACGGCAACGCTTGAAACAGCTTTAATGGGGTTGCCTACCATTTTGCTGTACCGTTTATCGCCGGTAACATTTATGCTTGGCAAATTATTGGTTAATTTAACTCATGTGGGCTTGCCGAATATTGTGGCGGGCCGTGAAGTGATTCCCGAATTATTGCAGGGCGAGGTAACACCTGTGAATATTGCAGCACAATTGAATTCGCTGCTGGATGATTCGGCTAGACGAAATACCATGATTGAAGATTTGCACCACGTTAAAGAAGCGTTGGGCGGAGCCGGGGCAGTGGAGCGGGTGGCCCAATTGGTAGCATCCGTGGCCGGCGAGAGTCATAAGGTTTCGGAGGATATGAATGGGAAGTTATAAACGATTATTAGTATACATCAAACCATATATCGGACGCTTGGTATTCGGTCTTGTTTGTATGATTTTAGCGGCAGCTGCTTATTTAGTAGTGCCTTGGCTTATTAAAAACGTTGTGGATGACGTGCTTCAAGCCAAAGATATGGCCATGTTAAATCTCATCGTGGTTGCTATTTTATTGGTATTCTTAGTGCGTGGCTTTGCCACCTACGGCCAGACTTACACTATGAGCTATATCGGTCAGCGCGTTATCATCGACATTCGCGAAGCCCTGTTTAAACATTTACAACGTCTTGATCAAGCGTATTTTGATCGTCGTAAGACGGGCGTAGTCATGAGTAATTTAACAAATGACGTCGGGGCTTTACAGACGGCTATCGTCGATAATCTGATTTCCTTCATTACCGAAGGGGTTACGTTGGTGGGGTCTTTGGTTTCTATGATTCTTATCGACTGGAAGCTCACCTTGGTAACACTGATTATCGTGCCGATTGTGCTTGGCCTTATCAATATTTTCGGCAAACGTTTACGCTCTGCCGGTCATGAAGTACAGGGCCGTATAGCGGATATTACGTCGCTTTTGCAGGAAGTTATTTCCGGGATTCGCGTTGTTCGCTCCTTTGCCCGTGAAGATTACGAAGTTGTACGTTTTGAAAAGGAAAATAAGCGCAATTTTCTGGCTGCTATGAAAGCTACCAAGTTATCCGCTTTGTTGAGCCCGCTCGTTGAATTTTCCGCCGCTATTGCGGTAACGGTAATTCTCTGGTACGGCGGTTATTCCGTAGTTACCGGTGCGATTTCCGCCGGGTCTTTAATCGCTTTCTTGATTTATGCGATTAACTTGTCCAACCCGGTTAAGCGATTAAGTCAAGTATACGGCAATATTCAAAAAGCTATGGCTGCCGGCGACCGTGTGTTTGAGATTTTGGATACGGAACCGGAAGTTAAAGAGAAAAAAGATGCCGTTGCCTTACCTGATTTAGCAGGGCAGGTTGAGTTCGATCATGTGTCGTTCTCCTATGACGGTGAAAAAATGGCTTTAAATGATGTATCGCTTACGGTGCCGGCCGGCCGCGTTGTGGCCATTGTAGGTCCGTCAGGTGCCGGTAAAACAACGATTGCCAATTTGTTACCGCGCTTTTATGATGTAACTTCGGGGACATTGCGCATTGATGGTATCGATGTACGCGATGTGACATTTAATTCGTTGCGAGAACAAGTAGGTTTGGTGCCTCAGGAAACGATGTTATTTAACTCGACAATTCGTGATAATATTTTATACGGCCGTTTAGACGGTACGGAAGAAGAAGTGTACGCGGCAGCTAAAGCGGCCAATGCGTTGGAATTTATTGAAAAATTACCGCATGGTTTCGATACTATGGTGGGTGAACGCGGCAGTTCTTTATCGGGCGGTCAGCGACAACGTATCGCTATTGCCCGTGCTATTTTGAAGAATCCTAAGATTTTGATCTTAGATGAAGCTACATCCGCACTTGATACGGAAAGCGAAAAGTTAGTACAGGAAGCGTTGGAGCGTTTGATGAAGGGCCGCACGGCTTTTGTTATTGCTCACCGCCTCAGTACCATCAAGAATGCGGATCAGATTATTGTCTTGCGTCAGGGCCATATTGAAGAAATGGGGACTCATGAAGATTTACTCGCTCAAAACGGTCTTTATCAACATTTATATTCGGTGCAATTTGCTAGTAAAGGACACTAAGGATGTATTGGGTATACAACATATTACTAATTATATATTGGATTGGTTTGATACCGGTCATCCTCTATCGCCTGGCGTTTGAAGAAGGGTTCTACGAGCGTATTCGGCAGAGTGCCGGTTTCATGCCCGACACCTTGATGCGTAAAATTGAAGGGCGTCGTGCCATTTGGGTGCATGCCGCTTCGGTTGGTGAAATCGTAGCAACCAGTCCGATTGTTAAAGATATTAAGAAAAAATTTCCGGAAGCGGTTGTAGTTGTATCTGTTGTTACCGCAACCGGTCATGCCATGGCGCATCGCATTATTCCGGAAGCAGAAGGGATTATCTTTTTCCCTTTGGATTTGCCGTTTTTGACACGTCGTATTCTTGATATCATTAAACCGATTACGATTTTATTGGTTGAAACTGAAATTTGGCCGAACTTCTTGCGCATTGCGGAAAATGAAAAAATTCCAGTGATGATGGTAAATGGGCGTATCAGCGATCGCAGTATGAAACGCTATTGGATGATTCGTTCGTTTACTAAAGAAATGCTCGCTTCGATTCAATATTTCTGCATGCAATCTAAATTGGATGCGGAATATATTGAGTATCTGGGGGCAGCCAAAGAACGCATTACCGTAACGGGTAATACAAAATACGATCAGACGTATGCACAGGTAACGGATGAGGAGAAACTTAAGCTGCAGGATGAATTCGGTTTTGGCCGTAACCATCCGATCATTGTAGCAGGCAGTACTCATCGTGGTGAAGAAGATGCCGTTTTGAATGCTTTTAATGAAATTTTGAAAGCTTATCCGGAAGCTCGTTTATTAATTGCACCACGTGAGATTATGCGCGGCAATGATGTGAAAGCACTGGCCGAGAAGTTTGGCTTAAAATCTATTTGTCGCAGTGAAATGACCGGACCGGTACATGAAAAGACGCCGGTAGTAGTACTCGATACCATCGGCGAATTGGGACGTCTTTACAGTTTAGGCGATATTATATTTGTAGGCGGTTCGCTGGTACGAACAGGTGGTCATAATATTTTGGAACCGGCGGCTCACGGTAAACCGATTCTGGTTGGGCCGCATATGTTCAATTTTAAAGAAATTTATTCACTCTTAAGTTCACGTAAAGCCTGTCTCATGGTTAAGGATGGCAAAACGTTAACAGATACAATGCTTATGTTGTGCAAAAATAAAGAACTTCGTGATACGATGGGAAAAAATTGCCTGGACATTATTTATGAAAATCGCGGAGCTACTCAGCGCAATACGGAAGAGTTGCGTAAATTATTTGAAAGTTATCACATCATTCCGTAAATAGCGGTTTACGGTAAAGGAGGTAAGAGCTCATGAAAGGGGAACAACTGTTTAAAGAGTTGGTGAGCGGCCGGGCAAAAGGGCCGTTGGCTGATGTAGCCAGAGGCGGTCTCGGTTTACTAAGCCTGGTATATGCCCAAGGTGCGACCTATCGTAATCAAAAATTTGATAAATATGAAGGCGTAACGCGAGCGACTGTACCCGTTATCAGCGTCGGCAATATTACGGCCGGCGGTACGGGTAAAACGCCGATGGTGCGCTACATCTGTCAATTTTTGGAAGCGTTAAATAAGGCACCGGCTGTACTTAGTCGCGGTTACCGCGCTGAGGACAACCAGGATACCATCGTTGTATCGCACCGCGGCCGTTTGGAAGTAACCCCTGCCGTGAGCGGTGACGAAGCATGGCTCTTAGGCAAAGGCTTGGGGCATACCAGTGTAGTTATCGGTCGTGAACGAGTGGCCTCCGCTCAATTGGCGACAACTACGCTTGGCAGTGATATACTTGTATTGGACGATGGCTTTCAGCATCGTAAATTGGCTCGTGATTTAGATATCGTACTGATTGATGCGGCCAACCCGTTCGGCTACGAACATGTGTTGCCGCGCGGCCTTTTGCGGGAACCGTTAGACGGTTTACGTCGAGCTGATTTGTTTGTATTGACTAAAACAGATCAGGTGCCGGCTGATATTTTATTCGGGATTAAACATCGTCTTGAACAATTGGCTCCGAATGTGCCGATTATGGAGACAATTCACAAACCGTTGGGGCTGCAAACTTTAGATTCTTGGGAACGCAATGAAGATCCGCAAGCATCTGCGGCAGGTGTTGTTCAGCATAAATTTTTGACGGTGAGCGGTATCGGTCGTCCTGAATCTTTCCGTCATACCTTGACCGCGTTAGGATATGAAGTCTTAGATAGTCTTGATTTCGGTGATCATCACGAATATACTACCGATGATGTGGTAAAAATGTGGTGTACGGCTTTTGCCAAAGGTGCTACGGCTATCGTAACGACAGAAAAGGATGCCGTTAAATTAAGTCAAATGCAAGCCGTTCATGATTTAAAAATTCCTGTATTTGTTATTCCTATCGGTATTGAATTTATCAAGGGCGAAGAAGAGTTTAAAGCATACATTAAAGGTTTAGGAAAGAAGGATACGTTATGAAAATAGCTTGCGTCATTCCGGCACGATATGCATCAACGCGTTTGCCGGGCAAACCATTGGCGGATATTGCCGGTAAACCGATGATTCAACGTGTGTACGAACAAGTGGCAAAAGCAGCCGTACCCGATGAAGTCATTGTAGCCACCGATGATGCCCGTGTATTTGATGTGGTACAGGCATTTGGCGGCACGGCCATTATGACGAAGGTTGATCATCTAACCGGTACCGATCGATTGGCCGAAGTAGCTGAGGCCAGACCCGATATTGATGTAATTATTAATGTACAGGGCGATGAACCGTTGATTGCACCGGATTTAATCGATAGTTTGGGCGCTTTGTTCCGCACGGATGAAGCTCTTAAGATGGCTACTGTCGGGGCACCGCTTAACGAAGCGGAGTATAATGAACCGTCGGCTGTAAAAGTTATCTGTAATCTAAAAGGGCAGGCTATGTATTTTTCCCGTTCCTTGATTCCGTATCCTCGCAATGCCTTTGTGAATGCACCGCTTAAACATATCGGCATTTATGCATACACCCGTGAGTTCCTTCTGGAGTTTGCCAAAATGGCACCGACACCGGCAGAACTGACCGAATCGTTGGAACAGTTGCGAGCTCTGGAGAATGGGGTAACAATTCAAGTTATAAAAACCGATGCCCGTTTTATCGGTGTTGATACGCCGGAAGATTTGGCAGCTGTTAATGAAATTTTTAAAAAACAGGCTGAATAATCGTGAAATCGTCGGTTTTTACATATAAATTTTAAGTTCAACGTGTATTATATAAGGAGATATTCATGAAAGAAGTTAAAGTAGGCAACTTAACCCTCGGTGGCGGCAAAGGTCTCTTTTTGATGGCCGGCCCTTGTGTAATTGAAGATCCGGAACGTACGCTGAATATCGGTCGTCGTGCCAAAGAAATTTGTGAACGCGTCGGCATTCCGTATATCTTTAAAGCTTCGTTTGACAAAGCAAATCGCTCCAGCTTTAATTCTTTCCGCGGCCCGGGTCTTGTGGAAGGGCTTAAAATCTTAGCTCATATTAAAAAAGAATTACAGGTTCCAATCATCAGCGACATTCATTCGATTGAACAGATTGAACCGGCTGCCGAAGTTCTTGATATCTTGCAAATTCCGGCTTTCTTATGCCGTCAGACCGACCTCGTATACGGTGCCGCTAAAACCGGTAAAGCCGTAAGCATTAAAAAAGGTCAATTCTTGGCTCCGAAAGATATGAGCAATGTTGTTAAAAAAGTGGAAGAAGCGGGCAATCAGAATTTGATGCTCACGGAACGCGGAGCTACTTTCGGCTACAACAATCTTGTTGTTGATATGCGTTCCTTCCCGATTATGCGCAGCTTTGGTTACCCTGTTATTTTTGATGCTACGCATAGCGTACAATTGCCTGGCGGTGCCGGCACCAGCTCATCCGGTCAGCGTGAATTTGTGCCTAATTTAGCACGTGCAGCTGCCGGTGCCGGTGTTGACGGTTTCTTCATGGAAGTTCATGACAATCCGGAAGAAGCATTATCCGATGGTCCCAACATGGTTCGTTTGGATGATTTAGAAGCTATGTTGCGCGATTTAGTAGCAATTGACAAAATTGTTAAAGGTTAATTAACGAATTGACGAATTGACGAATAGAGGGGATGGAACATCCATGAACGTTTTGGAGCAAGCGGCTCAAGTGCTTCACGAAGAAGCACAGGCTATTGAAAAATTAATCACAACTTTAGACGGTAATTTCATCGATGCGGTGAATATGATTTTAAATTCTCATGGACGCGTGGTTTGCACCGGTATGGGCAAATCCGGTCACATTGCCCGTAAAGTGGCGGCTACTTTGGCATCCACGGGCACACCGGCTTTGTTTCTGCATCCCGGTGAAGGTGTTCACGGAGATCTCGGTATGGTTACCTCGGAAGATATCGTACTGGCTTTTTCCAATAGCGGTGAAACCGGCGAAGTGATTAGTTTATTGCCTTCATTACGGCGCATCGGAGCAAAGTTAATCAGTGTAGTAGGCAAACATAACTCCACCTTGGCCAAAAATTCGGACATTGTTTTATTGGTTGAAGTAGAACGGGAAGCTTGTCCGCTCGGTTTGGCTCCGACGACCAGTACAACGGTAGCGTTGGCTTTGGGTGACGCGTTAGCCGTATGTCTCTTGGATCGACATAAATTTACGCCGGAAAACTTTGCTATTTTCCATCCGGGTGGCTCTTTGGGGCGCAAATTACTCTTAACCGTTGAAAATATTATGCACAGCGGTGAAGATAATCCGGTAGTTTATAAAGGGGCCAGCGTGCGTGATGCTTTATTTGTCATGACGGAAAAAGGTCTCGGTGCTACCAATGTGGTTGATGAAGAAGGCCAATTAATCGGATTGGTTACGGATGGTGACATTCGTCGCGGTCTTGATGCGGGCAGCAATTTCTTGGAATGGCCGGTGGAAGACATGATGACTACTATGCCGCGTACCATTACCAAAGATAAGCTCGCTGCGGAAGCGCTTCACTTAATGGAAAAAAATCAGCCGCGACCAATTACGGTATTACCGGTGGTTGATGAAAATAAACAATGTTTAGGTATTGTACATATTACAGACTTGTTGCGTCGAGGTATTGTATAATGAAAGTACGCTGTTTAATATTAGATGTAGATGGCGTCATGACCGAAGGCGGTATTATTTATACCGCTGCCGGAGATGAAATTAAAGTCTTTAATTCCCAAGACGGCTTGGGCCTTGCTTTAGCACGGCGAGGCGGTTTGAAATTAGCCGTTATTACGGGACGTTATTCTAAAATGGTAGAGCGTCGCACGGAAGAATTAAAATTTGATTTTGTCCGCATGGCCTGTCATAATAAGACGGCTGCTATCAATGAGTTAGCCGAAGAGTTGGGGATTTCAACTTCAGAAATGGCCTACATGGGCGATGATTTAAATGATTTGGGCGCACTTCACACTGTGGGGTATCCTATGGCACCGGCTAACGGTGTAGCGGAAGTAAAAGCTGTTGCTAAATTTATAGCTTCAAAATTGGGCGGTCATGGAGCCGTTCGTGAAGCTATTGAGCATATTTTTAAAGAAAACGGCCGTTGGGATGAATTGGTTGAAGATTATAAGAATGAAATATATAGTCAGGGACAATAGCGAAAGGAGGTACGTACGGTATGTCAAATGAGTGGCAATATAAACTGTTAAAAGGCTTAAGTGCGTTGACTTGTAAATTGTCGTATCGCACGATACTTCGGATAGGGGCAACAATCGGGCCTTTATATTCGCTGTTTGGCAAAAAACAAAAGAAACGCGGCATTTATAATGTCATGAAAGGTATGAACGTTTCGGAAGAGGAAGCAAACCGAATTTTATGTGAATTATTCAAAAATTTAGGCCGTTCCGCTTTTGAAATTTTGTACATGCCTAACTTAACTAAGGAATTTATTGCCGAGCATATTGAATTGCACGGTTTGGAATATTTGGATAAAGCATTGGCTGAACAACGCGGGGTCGTTATTTTGACGGCTCATGTGGGCAACTGGGAATGGATGGGCGCAGCATTGGCTGCTTGCGGTTATCCGTCTACGACAATTGTTAAAAAACAGCCGAATGCTCAAGTTACGCGATTACTCAATGAATATCGTGAAATGGTAGGGCTTGAAGTGTTTGCTCGCGGCGGTTCTGAAATGATTCGTGCCGTTAAAGCGATGAAACAGAAAAAACTGCTTGGCTTCTTAGCCGATCAGGACGGTTATATTCAGGGCTTGCCGGTTGAATTTTTGGGCCAGGAGTCGTCGGCTGTTACCGGCCCGGCTACCTTTGCTCAGAAGTTTAAGGCACCGGTGGTACCTGTTTTTACATATCGTAAACCGAATGGTGTAGGTCATGTAGTGGAAATATTACCGCCGCTTTACTACGAAGATACGGGGAATGAAGCGGAAGATATTTATCGTCTGACGGAAGCAACCGTACGAGTTACGGAAGATTTTATCAGACAGCACCCTACCGAATGGTTGTGGTTCCAACATCGTTGGAATACCAAATTAAATGAGATTGTGGATATTGAGGAAAAACTGAAGGTGAGGGACGCAGTTCATGCTAAAAAATAAGAAAACGATTTTAGGCATAGCTATCGTACTGGCTTTGGTGGGGGCGTTTATCTGGATATTTATAATCAGTGATACGGAAACGCCGGAAGATCCGACGCAACCGAAGGGGAATTTAGTGACCTTTGAAGGCTCAACCATCACAGAAGAACAAGACGGCAAAACAGCTTGGGCCGTTTCGGCGGAACAGATTAAAGTGAATCCTAAAACCAAAGAAATTTATCTGACCAATATGAAAGGTACCTTTTATGACGGCAATAAAACTTTGGTCGTAACGGCTCCGCGCGGTTATATGACGGGTGACCATAATAAAATGCAGTTAGCCGGCGGTGTAAAAGGTACTGACGGTGGCGATACGGAATTGACCACAGAAGCGATTTCTTTTGATAATAAGACGAAAAAATTGACATCTGAAACACCGTTTACCTTCAGTAATAATGATGCTGTGGTAACCGGCGATCAATTGGAAGCCGATGTAGTATTGAATAAAGTCATGGCTAAGGGTCATGCTAAATTAGTAAAGAAGTGATGGGAGGATTTCACACATGAAATTGTCAAAAGTTATGGCTGTAGCAGCCATCGTGGCAGGGTTTGCCGTGCCGGTTTGGGCGGCTGCATCCAATATGTCCATTACCGCCGACACCTTGGAATATGACGGTAACAGCGGGATTGCCAAAGCTAACGGCAATGTGGTAATCATCAATGAAGATAAAACGATGACCGGCAAGGCAGGTTGGTACAACACGAAGACACAGGAAGCTGATTTAACCGGTGGTGTCAGCATGATTGGTACCGATACATCCTTATCGGCTCAGACATTGCACAGTACTAACAATGAGCAGTTGCAAGCTACCGGTAATGTACGTTTACAAAAAGACACTAAACAGGTATTCGGTGATACCGTTACGTATAACACGGCAACCGAGTATGGTACGTCGCGCGGCAATGCCAAACTTGTTATGGATGATGCCGTATTGACCGGTGATTATGTGCAAGGCTGGCTTAACCAGATTCGCGCTACCGCCGAAGGTAATGTAACTTTGCACAGTGCTAAACATAATTTGGATGCCAGCGCCGATAATGCAGTGTATACGCAGACTCCGGGGCAGAATGACGGTGTCGCTTATTTAACCGGTAATGCACATGCCGTACAAAACGGTAATGTACTTAATGCACCGGAATTAAAATTAGAAATGCAGGATAATTCAGTACAAACTGTAGGTGGGCGCAGTACTTTGATTATTACGCCTCAGCAGTAAGGAGTCGTTTGAATGTTTATTGAAACCCGAGATTTAGTAAAAACCTATAAGGGACGCAATGTTGTGGATGGTGTCAGCGTTCGCGTAGAAGAAGGCGAAGTTGTGGGGTTGCTGGGTCCTAACGGGGCCGGTAAGACAACTACCTTCTATATGATAGTAGGAATCGAAAAACCGAATAAAGGGACAATCACTATCGGGGAGAAAGATATTACGAAGATGCCCATGTATAAACGAGCCGATCAGGGGATCGGTTATTTGCCGCAGGAAGCATCCGTATTTCGCTCCCTTTCTGTGGAAGACAATATCCGCGCCATGTTGGAAACAACGACTAAATCGAAGGCGGAGATTGCAGAAACGGTGGAGTCCTTACTACAAGAGTTCCATATTGAACATGTGCGTCATCGCACGGGTATGCAATTATCCGGCGGTGAACGTCGTCGTGTTGAAATTGCTCGTTGTATTGCGTTGGCACCGCGTTTTATCTTATTGGATGAACCGTTTGCCGGCGTTGATCCGATTGCCGTGGCCGATATTCAGTCGATTATTCGTCATTTGAAGGCCCGTGGCATCGGTGTATTGATTACGGACCATAATGTGCGTGAAACATTGGGCATCGTTGACCGAGCATATATTTTGAGCAATGGCAAGATTCTTTTAGAAGGTTCGGCCGATGAAGTTGCCAACAGTCCGGTGGCGCGTAAACATTATTTAGGTGACAGTTTTAACATGTAGGGGCTGGTGATATAAGAACATGCGAATATTAGATAAATATATTTTAAAAAGCTTTATAGGCCCCTTTCTCTTCGGTATTTTCGCGTTTACCAGTATCTTCGTAGGGACCGGTACCTTATTCCGTATTGCACAATACATTACAGAATACGGGGCATCCTTATGGTCGGTAACGAGAGCCTTTATTTTGGCTTTGCCGAGTATTGTGGTGCTTACGTTCCCGATGGCGGTACTCTTGGCTTCACTTTTGGCGTTCGGTCGTTTGAGCGGTACTAGTGAGATTATCGTAATGCGTGCCGGTGGCATGAGCTTTTTGCGCTTGGCCATGCCGGTATATATTGCGGCGTTTTTCATTTCTATCGGCGCTATTGCCTTCAACGAATATGTAGTCCCGGCGTCAAACCATGCGTATCAGAATATTATTCGAAATGAGATTAAAAAACAGGCAGAACCGCCGGCTCAAGAGCATATTGTTTTGAAAACGATGGAAGGGGACAATATCAGTACCCTTATGTATGCCAAACGATATGATTCAACGACTAAGCTCATTAACGGTGTTACGGCCCAGCTTTTCACGAATGGTGAAGTCACACAGATTGAGCATGCCGATACGGCTACCTGGAACGGTACCTATTGGGTAATGCACAACGGTGTTATCTATGATTTGGCTGCTGACGGCAACGGTGTGGAACGTACTATGCGTTTTAAAGACCAGGTATTGCCGATAGCTAAAGATCCGGATCAGATTTCGCAGGAACAGCGTGATCCGCAAGAAATGACGATTAAAGAATTGCGTCAGCAAATAAAAGCGTTAAATGCAAGTTATGTAACGGCTACGAAGTGGGAAATGGAAATGTATCAACGCTTTACCATTCCGATTGCCAGCTTTGTATTCGCTTTGGTGGGAGCTCCTTTAGGGCTTCAGAAGCAACGCTCCAGCTCATCCATCGGTTTCGGTCTCAGTGTTATCATTATCTTCGTGTATTACGGGATTATGACATTCACGGGCGCTCTCGGTAAAGGCGGAGCCTTACCGCCGCTTGTAGCGGCAGTTATTCCCGATACGTTGGGGATTATAGCGGGCTTATGGCTCAACTGGAAAGTTTCTAAATAAGTTTTATAACGATAAATGACCTTGGTAGCTCTGCTTGCCAAGGTCATTTTTTATAAGGTGATGACAGACCATGTTTATTGCCGATTATTGTCGGATAATCCCGAGACTATAAAATGACGATTTTTTTCATGGACTTTACTTTTTCTTTTCTTGAAAATAGAGTACAATAGAAACGGAACCTATAAGTTTCAGTTTCTCATTAGCAAATGTAATTAAATAAGTAGCAGACCGTTATATAAAATAAAGGTTGAGTATACAACAACAGATTTGATTATAAGACAGAAAGGAGTGCGCTCGACATGTTGGTCGGTTTAAATATAATCTTAATTATTGCTATCATGGGCGGCGCCATTGCTTTCATTGGCGATAAATTAGGTACGAAAATCGGTAAGCGTCGTATGTCCATTTTCGGCCTCAGACCTAAACATACATCTATTATTATGACAATTGTTACAGGGATTTTAATTTCTGCATTTACATTAGGCGTGTTGGCTATTGCTTCGGAAAATGTCCGCATTGCTCTTTTTGGGATGGAACAATTGAGAGCGGAAATGAATCAACTTAATAGTGATGTAGCGGCTAAGAATAAAGAATTAGAAGCAGGTAAGAAAGAATTGAGTGAGAAGACGGTTGCGTTAAACTCAATGCGTCAGGACGTACAGGCTACCCAGGCTGAGTTGGAAGAAGCACGGGCAGCTCGTAATGCCATGAGTGAAGAACTGGTTTCCGTACAGGATGCGTATCGTCAGGCTGATGCTCGTTTGGCACAATCGGCGAAAGATATTAATAGCCTTGAAAATACTCGTCAGGAATTGGAACAACATATTGAAGATTTGCGAGTTACCACTAAGCGGCTGGAAGATGGGATTACCCATGTACGTGAAGGGACCGTTCTGTTCCGTGTCGGCGAAGTTTTAAGCGGTGCTTTAGTTCGTCCGGGGTTGTCGGAAGAGGAAAGTGCCAAAGCAATCAGCAGTATTTTAAATGATACTAACGGCTTGATTTTACGTCGCCTCGGCATTGATGAAAACCGTGCTGTAATTTATGTAAGTCGCAGTAATTTGGATGAAGTGGCCAAACAGGTTGCCAGTGCTACGGAACCGATGACAATTCGTGTTACGGCAGCAGCCAATATTATTTACGGTGAAGCGGCTTTGGCTGAAATTCATGCGTATCCGTATCAAAAGGTTTATGATAAGGGCGATGTGATTTGGTCGGCTGATGTTCAAGGCGGCGACAATGCTCAATTTACTGTTCTTTCCTTCTTAAAAGATGTAAACGCTCAAGCCAAAGCAAAAGGTATTTTACCTGATCCTTTGAGCGGTGACGTAGGATCTTTGCCGGGGGACGAATTGTTTGATGCTATTCGTCAGTTGAGTCGTTTAAGCGGTCCGGTTCGCTTGAAAGCGGTTGCTGTTGAAGATATCTATACGACCGGTCCTATTCAAATAGAATTGCGTATTGAACCGGTTCGAACAGCTGAAGAGTAATTTATGGATTAATGAGTTGTGTTGATAGTATATAAAATTAATGCAATTTGAGATTCAATGATTTTAATTATGCTAAAAAAGCATAGATTATATAAGAATTAGTAACTAAGCCTTGTTACTTATATGGTATAATAAATTATATCGAAAAGATTCGTTTGAAAAGCAATGATGTTTTTTTGCAATAAAGCCTTAGTTTATGCGAGACATTGTAATGGTCGGATTGCTTATAAACTGAGTTATCGATTTGATTACTATGATGGAACAGATAGAATGCTGCCGATAGCTTAGCTACCGACAGCATTTTTTGCGAAAACTTTTAGGTACTGTTGGTTGATCGGCCAACGGAGTGAATAGTAAAGGAGGATTGAGATGCAGGAAGATACAAAGTTGAAACATGAAGTTCAGAATGAAACTTTGAATGCCACTGCTGCCGAACCTTTATTATTGGCGGTCGATCCGGGCCGTGAGAAAAGCGGCGTGGCCGTTATGACAGCCGCGGCGGCGACGTTGGTATTTAAGGATATTTTGCCTACCGCTGAATTAACGGATGGTTTAAAAGCTCTACTTAATAAGTTTAAGACTGTTAATGAATTAATTTGCGGCAACGGTACGAATCATAAATTTGTATTTCATATTTTGGAGACCTTGGCCAAAACCGAGGGGGTGCCGGTTTCGTTGGCTGAAGAAGCCCACACGACGGAAGCGGCGCGCAAACGTTATTTTGAGTTTCACCCGCCAACCGGCTTGAAACGGCTGGTACCTAAAGGGATGCTATATCCGCCGGTACCTGTCGATGATTTTACGGCTTGGATAATCGGTGAGCAATATATTTTGGGTAAAAAAGAAAGGGGATAGACAATGGCAGCAGGTAAGCGTATACAAAAATTAACTTGGAAAGATATGGCAGTTCGTTACATTTGGATGATTATAGGGGCTATCATTTATACCTTCGGTTTGGATGTATTTCTCGTTCCAAACAGCATCATCGACGGTGGTGTTGTCGGTATATCATTGATGGCGTCTGAGTTGACCGGTTTATCATTCAGTTTGTTCGTTGTAGTTATTAATATACCGTTTCTCTATGTAGGTTATCGCCTCATCGGGCGCAACTTTACCATTGCCACCTTGTTTTCGGTAATGTGTATCTCCGTATTTTCGCTATTCATGCATGATGTTTCGCCGGTTACCATTGATCCGTTCTTGGCGTCTATTTTCGGCGGTATCATTCTTGGTTTGGGCGTAGGTATCATTATTCGTAACGGCGGTTCTTTGGACGGAACTGAAATTGTAGCGATTATTTTTGATAAGAAAACCAGCTTTTCCGTAGGCGAAATCGTAATGTTTTTTAACCTCTTTATCTTGGGGGCAGCCGGTTTCGTATACAGTTGGAACAGTGCCATGTACTCCTTAATTGCGTACTTCGTAGCCTATAAGATGATTGATATTACCATTACCGGTCTTGAAGAATCCAAGGGCGTTATGATTATTACGGACTATCCGGATGAAATCAGTGAAGTACTTACCAAACGACTCGGTCGTGGGGTAACGGTCCTTTTTGGCGAAGGTGGGTATTCAAAACAACCGAAAAAAGTGCTATACTCAGTAGTGACGCGTTTAGAAATTACCAAATTAAAAGATGTGGTATATGAAAATGACGAAAATGCGTTTATTACTATTTCCGACGTGCATGATGTATTTGGCGGTCAATTCGGTAAGAAGACGATTCACTAAATCATGGGCACAGTTCTTTGAAGAAAGGAGTCCGATTTTCGGCGCATAAGGCAAACTTGGCTAACGAGCTGAACAGGTTGTTACCATATTGCCGTTTGAGTTTTAAAACAATGAGTGCGGTAAGAAAATCGGAAGGTTGTATGGCAGAAGAAAAGTCAATAGGGAAACAGATTATACATGAAATCGGCGAATGGTTATATGCCATTATTATTGCTTTGGCAATTGCGATTGTAGTGCATTTATTCTTGGGGCAGATTACCCGGGTATCCGGTGAATCCATGGAGGATACGTTACACAACGGTGATTTTTTGGTGGTATCCAAATGGGATCATATTCGCGGTAATATGCCGCAGTACGGTGAAATTGTTATCATCGACAGCCGTGTCAATCGTGAGCGTACCTGGGAAGACGATGTAACGGATGTAGTATCCAATTATATGTCTATTTTCAGTAAATCGGCGGAACGTCATGATGCTTGGGTAAAACGTGTTATCGGCTTACCGGGCGATACCTTGGAATTTAAAGCTGGCCATGTATGGCGTAACGGTAAGGAATTGGAAGAACCGTACACAAAAGAGCCTACTATGCAATATAGTCAGACCGCACCGGTAGTTGTACCTGAAGGTCATGTGTTTGTTATGGGGGATAATCGAAATCATTCCAGTGACAGCCGTTTTATCGGGCCGGTTCCGATTAAAAACGTTATCGGTCATGTAGTGTATGATTTCAGTTTTTAAGTTTGAAACATTTGCTTAAATAAGTTTGCAGAATATCGGTTGAACTCTGCTTCGGCAGGGTTCAACTTTTTAATTTATACTTTGTTTATTTGCCAAGTATTCTGAATTTTAGTACAATAAAGGCGCAATTAAGGAAACGGAGGCGGCCTATGTTATTGTCAGTAGTAGTGCCCGTGTATAACGAAGAGGCAAATATTAAGAAGTTCTACAACTCGGTCAAAGAAGTGCTTAACACGCTACCTTATGACCAGGAGATAATTTTTGTGGACGACGGTTCGTCCGATGATTCGGCAACAATGCTCAGCCATATTGCTGAGGAAGATAAAAATGTTAAAGTCCTTTTGTTGGCTCGTAATTTCGGGCATCAATTGGCTTTGACCTGCGGTCTTGATTATGCTACCGGTGATGCGGTCATTACTATGGACGGTGATATGCAACATCCGCCGGAATTGATTCCGGATTTAGTTCGGCTTTGGGAAGAAGGGCACGATGTAGTTCGTACGATTCGTGACTCTACGGAAGATGCGAGCTGGGCTAAATCATTTACATCGAAATATTATTACAAACTGATGAATATAATGGCCAATGTGCCAATCGTGGAAGGCGGTTCTGATTTTCGTTTAATGAATCGTAAAGCATTGGATACCTTGCTGCGTTTTCGCGAGCACGGTCGTTTTTTGCGCGGTATTGTAGGTGATATCGGCTATAATCAAGCTGAGATCCATTTTGTGGCACCGCCGCGTTTTGCGGGCAAATCGAAGTTTAGCGTGCGCAAAATGTTGCACTTTGCTTTGGACGGTATCGCGGCTTTTTCAAAAGTGCCGCTTCGTGCCGCTTTTTACATCGGTTTGTTTTGCGGTTTGTTAAGCTTACTGATGATTTTGCATATTTTATATGTGCATTTTTTCACCGACTCTGCTGTGAGCGGTTGGGCCACTTTGGGAGTAGCCATTTTCTTTTTGGGCGGTGTTCAACTCATCGGGTTGGGCATTATCGGTGAATATGTGGGCCGTGTGTTTGAAGAAGTTAAGCATCGGCCGTTATATTGGATCCGCGGCGGCTATAATGTTGACGGAGATAATAAGCCTCGGGGGTATAATAATACATCCGATCGAGGCGCGATGAATAAATAATATAGCTGTCTGAGGCTAGGTAATAGTCATCTGCAACCTATTTGTGGTATAATTATAAGAAGACAGTTTTGACGTAAGGAGAATCTGTTGAAGTATGGGTACTCAGAGAATAGTTTGAGGATGGTACTATGAAATCAATTAAAAGAAGAGTCGCCATCACAGCGGCAGTAATGTTAATGGTCAGCACGCAATTGGTAAGTGCGACCGGTTATACGTATGGCGCTAAAGGCGGCGATATTCCGGCCATTCAGAAGAAGTTGATTGCAGCCGGGTATAATGCACGACTCAACGGTGAGTATGATGCCAATACGAAATGGGCAGTACGCCTGTATCAAAAGGATAATAATTTGCCGGTTAACGGCGTGTTGGATGCCGTTACTTACAAAAAGTTAATGGGCAAAGACCTTGATGAACATGTGGTTGCCGGTTTAGGTCGTATGTCTGATGATAAAATCGCAGCGGAAATGGCAGCCGGTCGTAAGGCTACGTTAGAGAAAAAATCTACCGCAACCGCAACAGATGCGACTAAGCCTGCTAAAACGACTAAATCGGTTAAGGTGAAAAGCAACAAGAACGGTAATAAATCCAATAGCAATGCTAAGGTAGAAGCAGTCGCTAAGAAAAATACGGCTGTTGTAAAATCGAAGACGCCGACCGACGGTATACTTGATCCTATTGCACCGGATTTTATTTTCACCAAAACCGGTGATGTTCCAAAATCGGTTCGTGAGATTATAACGGAAGCGGAACGTTATCGTGGGGTACCGTATGTATTCGGCGGTGCTACACCGCAAGGTTTTGACTGCTCCGGTTATGTGCGTTATGTATTCGCTAAGTCGGGTATTACCTTGCCGCGTAGTGCGGATGAACAATATTTGGTAGGCCAGAAAATCGGGAAACATAATTTGCAACCCGGTGATTTGGTATTCTTCCAAACCTATGAGCAGGGTGTATCCCATTCCGGGATTTACATTGGTGACGGTAAATTTATCAGTGCTACTTCGAGCAGCGGCGTAGCTATAGCTAACATTAATGACAGCTATTGGGGCGAACGCTATATCGGTGCTAAGCGCGTAATGTAAGTTAAGATACTTTGAAGAGGAGGCTCATGTCTCCTCTTTTAGCCTATAAAGTGAGGTTTTACGATGGGGCAAATTATTGTAGATAAAGTAGCGTTCAATTATGAAGATGAGACGATTATAAGTGATGTGTCGCTGACAATTCCGGAAGGTGACTTTACCTTGGTAGTAGGGCCCAACGGAGCCGGCAAAACAACGTTTTTACGTCTGGTGGCAGGCCTTTTAAAGCCGGCGAACGGTCAGATTACGATTGACGGTTATTCTGTGGCGGAAGCACAGCAGAAAGGTCTTCTTCATTTGGTGCCGCAAATTTATAATAAAAATGCCGCTCAGTTTCCGGCTACGTGCGGTGAAATTGTGGAATTGGGGCTCCGTATTCAGGGGATGGGGCACAGTGAACGCAAGGCTAAGGCTCATCAGGCATTGGCTCAGGTGGGCATGGCGGAATTTACCCATCGTCGTATCGGTGATTTAAGCGGCGGTCAGCAACAGCGAGTTATGATTGCTCAAGCACTGGCCAGAGGACCTAAATATTTGCTTCTTGATGAACCGACGAGTGGTATTGATTTTCAAGTCAGTGCCCATATATTCCAACTGTTGCGTAATTTGTGCAATCAGGGTATGACGATTATTATGGTTACCCATGATATTGTGGATGCTTGTCAGGCGGCCGACCAGGTGATTTGTATTGATCGCCATATTTGTTATAACGGCGACAGCCAAGGTTTTTTGAAGAGTCATAAAAACACGCCGCTTGCTTGGCATATAGGAGGTTAACGGTGGAGATTTTTAGTTATGAATTTATGCAACGTGCTTTCATTGCCGGTTTGATTGTAGCTTTAATGTGTCCTTTAATCGGTACCTTTATTGTTATCAAACGGCAATCGCTACTCAGTGAAGGCCTCGGCCATGTAGCCTTTGCGGGTGTTACAGGGGCATCGTTGTTATCCGTATATCCGCCTTTGGGGGCGGCTGCCTTGACGGTGCTTACAGCTATCGGCATTGAGTTGGTGCGCCGCCGTCAGAACCAATATACCGATATGATTTTGGCTTTGTTCTTTTATACCGGTTTAGCCTTGGCCGTTATTTTTGCTACTATGACAAAAATGCCGAGCACAGGGCTTCTGAATTTTCTTTTCGGCAGTATTTTAACGGTAACGAGTACGGACATTATAACCATCGCCATTGTAGCTTTGGTGGTGGCCGTTACGGTGTACTTCATGTATTCTAAATTACTCTTTACGGCTTTCGACGAACAGATTGCGGTAACTGCCGGTATTGCGGTGGGCCGTATCAATATGCTCTTCGCCATTTTAACGGCTTTGGTGGTCGTTATGGGGATGACGATTGTGGGAATTTTGCTCATCGGTGCCTTGATGATTGTGCCCGTGGCGTCGGCCCATCTATGGCACCGCGGTTTTGGCCAGACGCTTCTTATCAGTGAGCTTTATTCCTTGGGCAGTGTCAGCCTGGGACTGATCGGGGCCTTCAAATATGACTTGGCACCGGGCGGTACGATTGTGCTTATGGCAATTCTCGGTTATGCCGTTACCTTTGCGGTTACAGTGGCTCGCGGGCAGAAATAAGACAACCTTGTTATTTGAAATAGACAAATATAGACAATAAGGCTTATAATAAAGAGAATTCATATTTATTTAGGAGGCTGAAACTCATGAAGGGTAATGAGCTGCGTCAGGCTTATTTAAAATTTTTTGAAAGTAAACAACATTTAATCTTAGACAGTTTTTCGCTTATTCCGGAAAACGATCCTTCTTTGTTATTAATCGGCGCCGGCATGGCACCGTTAAAACCGTTTTTTACGGGTAAATTGGTACCGCCTCGTACGCGTGTAACCACATGCCAGAAATGTATTCGTACCGGCGATATTGAAAACGTAGGCCGCACGGCGCGTCATCATACTTTTTTTGAAATGCTCGGCAACTTCTCTTTCGGCGATTATTTCAAAAAAGATGCCATCCATTGGGCTTGGGAATTTTTGACCGAAGTTATTAAACTCGACAAAAATCGTTTATATGTAACCGTATATCCTGATGATCAGGAAGCGTATGATATTTGGCATAAAGAAGTAGGTATGCCGGAAGACCACATTACCCGTTTGGAAGACAACTTCTGGGAAATCGGGGAAGGTCCTTGCGGTCCTGACAGTGAAATTTTCTACGATCTCGGCGAATCTCGCGGTTGCGGCGAACCTGATTGCGCACCGGGTTGCGATTGCGATCGTTATCTTGAAATTTGGAACCTCGTATTCACTCAATTTAACCGTACCGCTGACGGTGAATATGTACCGCTCGAAAAGAAAAATATTGATACCGGTGCCGGCCTCGAACGCTTGGCATCCGTATTACAGAATAAAGAAAGCAACTTTGAAACGGATTTAATTTTCCCTATCATTGAAAAAGCTGCTGAAATGGCCAAAGTAACGTATCACACTGATGCCAATACGGATGTGTCCCTTAAAGTTATCGGCGACCACGCTCGTGCTATTACTGTACTCATCAGCGACGGCGTTTTACCGTCCAATGAAGGTCGCGGTTATGTATTGCGTCGTATCTTGCGTCGTGCCGTACGTCACGGTCGTTTACTCGGTATTGAAGGACGTTTCTTAACCGATTTGGTTGACGTGGTTATCGATATTTTAGGTTCCGGCGTACCGGGTCTTATTGAAAAACACGACTTCATTAAACGTGTTGTAGCTAATGAAGAAGATCGTTTCAATCAGACTTTGGCTCAAGGCCTTGATATGCTCGGTGCTTTGATTAACGAATTAAAAGAAGCTGACGCTACGGATGTTCCGGGTGCCGAAGTATTCAAATTATATGATACTTACGGATTCCCTTGGGAACTTACGGAAGAAATTGCCGGCGAAGCAGGTCTTACTATCGATATGGCCGGTTTTGAAAGCGCTATGGCGGAACAGCGTGCCCGCGCTCGTGCGGCTCGTGAAGATGTAGATGCTAAAGTGGCTACACCGGACATTACTTTCCTTCGCGATGAAAAATTGAGCGATGATGAATCGGCTACTTCTTCTGAAATTCTTATGCTCGGTGAAGGTGCCACTCGCCTTGATAATGCATCCGACGGCATGGAAGTAACCCTCATTGTACGCACTACACCGTTCCACGCTGAAGGGGGCGGTCAGTTAGGCGATACAGGCTTCATCGTTGGCCCTATGGGGAAAATGGAAGTTCATACAACCAAGAAATTGCCGGAAGGTACTACTTATCATGTAGGTACTATTGTAGAAGGTAATTTACAGGTAGGCGATACGGTTCAATTCGAAGTAGATACGACCCGTCGTCTCGCTATGGCACGTAACCATACGGCTACCCATTTGTTGCATGCCGCTTTGAAACAAGTATTGGGCAATCACGTAAATCAGGCCGGTTCTTTGGTTATGCCGGATCGTTTGCGTTTTGACTTTACTCATTTCTCCCCGGTAACGGCGGAAGAATTGAAACAAATCACCGATTTGGTAAACGGTGAAATCTTAAAAGCTGTCAGCTTGAACATTCAGGAAATGTCCATGGATGAAGCTAAAAAATTAGGCGCCATGGCACTTTTCGGTGAAAAATACGGCGACCGCGTACGCGTTGTTACGGTACCTGATTTCAGTATCGAACTTTGTGGCGGTTCCCATGTAGTAAATACGGCCGTTATCGGCACATTCCGCATCTTGTCGGAAGGCGGTATCGGTTCCGGCGTACGTCGTATCGAAGCAGTAACCGGCGAAGCAGCGTTGCAGTTAGCTCAAAAAGAACAGGCTGAACTTCGTGAAGTGGCAACACTTCTTAAAACGAAACCGGAAGATATCGTAGTTCGTGCGCAACAGCTCGTTGAAGAAACTAAACAATTGGAACATGAATTGGCAGCAGCTCGTAAAGAATTGATGTCCGGCGGTCTTGACGCTGTATTGAATACAGCTTTTGATGCCGATTCCTTTAAAGCCGTTGTGGCCGATGTAAAAGCAGCCGATATGGATGAACTTCGCAGCACGGCTGATATGGTTCGCGATAAAATCGGTTCCGGTATCGTATTATTGGGTATGGCCAATGATGATAAAGTAAACTTCGTCTGCATGGCTACTAAAGATGCCGTTAAAGCTGGTTTCCATGCCGGTAATATTGTTAAAGCCACTGCTCAGGCAGCCGGCGGTAACGGTGGCGGACGTCCTGATATGGCACAAGCGGGCGGTAAAAATCCAAGTGCTTTAGAAACTGCTTTAGAAAAAGGTAAAGAAACTATCCTTTCTATGGTAAAATAGAAGTATACAAGAGTAATAGTCTGTTGGTGAGGGCTTAATTAATCGGTTAAGACGCATCACTGTTATAAAGGAGGCTTTAGCATGAGTGTATCAGATGAAACTATGATGTTTCAGAAAGTAAATGATGTTCCTTCCGCCGGTGAAGTATTACGTGATGTATATCACGCTTTACAGGAAAAGGGATATAATCCGGTGGAACAAATAGTAGGTTTTCTTATCTCCGGCGAGCCTACCTACATTACCAGTTACAACAATGCGCGCAGCATGATTCGTCGTTTGGATCGTGATGAGCTCATTGAAGAATTGGTTAATGAATATGTAAAGGCTAAGAAATTATAATGCGTATTATGTCGTTAGATGTGGGCAGTCGTACTATCGGCGTGGCGTGCAGTGACGCTTTGTACATGACGGCTCAAGGTATCGAAACTATTCGGCGCACTTCCTTGGAACGGGATTTTTCGCGATTACAGGAACTGATTACGGAGTATGAAGTAGAAGAAATCGTGGTGGGTATGCCCAAAAATATGAACGGCACCAAGGGTGATCGCGCGCTTAAGACGGAAGAGTTTGTCGCCAAAATGCAGGAAGTCATTGATGTACCGGTTACATTTTGGGACGAACGCTTATCAACCGTTATGGCGGAGCGTTCACTGATTGCAGCTGATGTGAGTCGTAAAAAGCGTAAAGATGTTATTGATAAAATGGCGGCGGTTGTTATTTTACAAGGATACTTGGACAGTCGCAGTCGCTTGACCAAATAACGCTAATCGGTCAATTGTTTTACTGTAGTGTGTAACTCAACGGTCAGGTACTCTATCGGTAACGGTGAGGCATATGGCTTCCCGTATGGAATATTGAAACAGAAGTCATAAGGAGGATACCATGGTAGATTTAGGTTATGAAGGTGAAGTGACCATTGTAACGTTTGTTGATGAAGATGGCAAAGAAATTCATTATGAATCGGATTTAGAAATTAATTATGATGGTAAACGGTTTGCCATATTAGTTGAATTACCATCGGAAGATTGTGAACCGGGGTGCAAATGTCATGAAGAGCCGCAAGCGATTGTGACTCGTATTGATACGGAAGACGGCGAAGACGTGTATGTAGATCCGACTGAAGAAGAGTTTGAAGCAGTATTGGCTATATACGAAGACAGCTTTGACGAAGAATAATCAGGTATAGGGTAAAAGGGAAGAGGGGCCAAGCCCCTCTTTCGTATGTTTATAATCAGATTTTGACAGCATGATTCATGAGGAGTTTTTAATTTATGAGTAGACGTGTGAAGTGGATAGGGATCGGTGTTGCAGCCGTTGTTCTTATCCTTTGCATCGCCATCCTTACTGTGTATTTAAAACCAAACTCTGTGGCCGGTACGCCACAGAATGTTGTATTTACTGTTGATAAAGATCAAACGGGCGCCGAAATCGGTGATATGCTCTATGAAAAAGGCATTATCAGTTCACCGACTACATTTCGTATGGCATTAAGGCTGACCGGTTTAATGGATAAATTGCAACAGGGATATTATCAGATTCCGCAAAATGCCAGCTTGCGTCAGGTAATTTCTTTATTGCAAAAAGGTAAGGTGCAATCGATTAAAGTCACTATTCCGGAAGGCTATACGATTCAGCAGATTGCCGCAGAACTCGAAAAAGACGGTTTGGGTCCTAAAGAAGCCTTTTTAGAAGTGGCTAAGACCTATGTACCGTATCAATATATGTACGGACCGGCACAAGTTGACTACCGTGTGGAAGGTTTTTTGTTCCCCAGCACGTATGAAATCCCTGTAGGCAGTACGCCGCAGGAGATTTTAAAACGTATGGCCGGCGAAATGAATAAGCAGTTAACACCGGCAATTCGTGAACAAATTGCAGCTAAACATATGACGATTTTTGAATTTATTACCTTAGCTTCTTTAGTAGAAAAAGAAGCCTTGTTTGACGAAGATCGCCCGATTATTGCCGCTGTATTTTTAAAACGTTTACAAATCGGCATGCCACTTCAATCCTGTGCCAGCATCCAATATATTTTAGGCTACCCTAAATCTCATCTGTCTATTGAAGATACGCAGATTCCAAGTCCGTATAATACGTATATTCATGCAGGCTTACCACCGGGACCGATTGCCAATCCGGGTATGAAATCCATGGAAGCCGTACTTAATGCGCCAAGTACGGATTATTTATTCTTTGTAGCAGATAAAGAGGGTCATCACCACTTCACTAAAACATATGCAGAACATTTAAAAGTGGTGGAATCTATTTATGGGGAATAGTGGTGTAAGTTATGGAATTGAAGGAAATTTTGAATGAGCAACGGATTTACGCGGTGCTCAATAAAGTACCTATCTTGCGTGAATCGGAAGTTCATTTATTTGAAGAATTAATCGGTTTGTATCAGCCGTCGCGGGTTTTGGAAGTGGGAACAGCTATCGGCTATTCCACGCTGCTTTTGGCTAAGCATGCGGCACCCGATGCGGAAGTTGTATCTGTCGAGCTTGATGAAAAACGTCATAGTATGGCTCAATATTATATCAAACAGTCCAAGTATAAAGATCAAATTACCCTTCATTTGGGCGATGCTAATGAAGTATTGACTCAATTGGAAGGAACCTTTGATTTGGTATTTTTAGACGGACCAAAGGGGCAATACGGTAAGCAGCTTGAGCTCATTGAACCGCATTTGGCACCGCAGGCCGTTATCTTGGCTGATAATGTTCTATTTAGAGGTTATGTGCGCGGGGATAAAGAAGCTCCGCATCGTTATAAAACTATTGTCAAACGCTTGCGAGAATATTTGGACATGGTTGAAGATAAAACAAAATTTAATACGACCATTTACCCTTTGGGAGATGGTATGAGTGTCAGTATATGGAAAGGTAATAAGTAATACATGAACAGACATATTGAAGTATTGTCGCCGGCCGGCAATATGGATAAATTAAAAATGGCCATTCGTTATGGCGCCGATGCTGTTTATTGTGCAGGCCAATCTTTCGGTTTGCGCGCCAGCAGCTCCAACTTCAGCAATGAAGAATTAAAAGAAGCGGTAGAATTTGCACATAGTCATGGTAAAAAAATCTATGTAACTTGTAATATTATTCCGCACAACGAAGATTTGGTAGGCCTCGAAGACTACTTAAAATTCTTGGAATCCATTCATGTGGATGCCATTATTGTAGCCGATTTGGGGATTTTCTTATTGGCTAAACGTGTGGCGCCTAATTTGGAACGCCATGTAAGTACGCAGGCCAATACAACCAACTATTTGACGACTGAATTCTGGAAAGAACAGGGGGCCAGCCGTGTAGTTGTGGCTCGTGAAGTAAGTATTGCGGACATCAAGACTATGAAAGAAGCGGCTGACATTGAAATCGAAGCTTTCGTACACGGCGCTATGTGTATTTCGTACTCCGGCCGTTGCCTCTTGAGTAACTATTTTACAACTCGTGATGCCAACCGCGGTCAATGTACGCAGGCTTGCCGCTGGAAATATTCCTTGGTGGAAGAAAACCGTCCGGGCGAATATTATCCGATTGAAGAAGATCAGCACGGTACCTATATTTTTAACTCCAAAGACCTTTGCTTGTTAAAATATATCCCTGATTTGGTAGAAGCCGGCGTTGACAGCTTAAAAATCGAAGGCCGCATGAAGAGTGTTCACTATGCCGCTACGGTAACTAAAGTATATCGTGAAGCAGTAGACAGCTATTTGGCAGATCCTGAGCATTATGAAGTAAAACCGGAATGGATTGAAGAGTTGGAAAAAATCTCTCATCGTCCGTATACAGAAGGTTTCTCCGTGGAAAAACCGGATGAAACGGCTCAGAACTACGGTGAATCCAGTAATACGCAGACCCATGATTTTATCGGTTTGGTAGAAGGTTATAATGCTGAAGAAGGTTACGCTTACTTAGAACAGCGTAACAACTTTAAAGTGGGCGATGAAGTGGAATTTTGTCAACCGCACGGTGAACTCGTTCATCATGTGATTACAAAAATGACTGACGAAGAAGGTAACGAAATCACGGTAGCACCGCATCCGCAGATGAAAGTACGTCTTTATATCGATACACCGCTTGAACAGTATGCCATGATGCGTCGTCGTTGCAAGGTTAAAGCGTAAGATAGGGTCGGCCTGTTTTGGGTCACTGTACTGCGTTAGCGGCAGTACATTCAGTCGTTCTCGGCTTTAAGTCTGTAACGAGGGGGATTATTGATGGAAGACTCCTATGTGTATTTTAAGATTTCACCGGAGCATACCAATTACGTAAATCGCATTTTAGAAGGTTATGAGTATTTGGGTGTCATGACTACGGTAGATCGTACTGAAGGTATTTGTATGGTACGCAGTACACCCGATACAGCACCGTTGGTACGTGAAATTTTGAGCAGTTTGCCTATTGAGTTGACCTTGGTGGAGGCTGTTTAATACTCTTATACGTACGTTAGAATCATAAAGTGAAATCTATGTAAGCCTATGTGGCCACCGACCACATAGGCTTTTTTATTTGTATACGAAATCACTAAATTTTAATTGTGTAAAATTAAATTTTTGAAAATTATTATAAATTGCACACAATTAGTATTGACATTACCTAAAATATGGTGTAAAGTGAATACATCAAATGAAACAGGTAGAGCGAAGGATATGATATTTAATCCACTGTGTTCCAGAGAGAGACGGCTTGGCTGTGACCGTCTTACACATGATAAAGTATTACCCCCTTCAAACCGATTGGCTGAACTACAGTATGCTGATCCGCGAGTATGCGTTATCGACAATAAAGTGAGTTATCCGAGTGGATGACTAACTAGGGTGGAACCACGAGACCTTCGTCCCTTGTCGGGAGTGAGGTCTCTTTTTTTATATGCGTGCAGTTACAGCGTGTCCCGCCGGTGTAGCTGATTTCTAAGGAGGAATAACCATGAGTGAAGTAAAAATCATTTTACCTGACAACAGTGAACGCGCTTATGCAGCGGGCACTACTTTAGGGGAAGCTGTTAAAGAATTATCCAACAGCTTGGCTAAAAAAGTTTTGGCAGCCGATGTGGACGGCGAATTAACTGATTTACGTGAAGAAGTAAAAGACGGCTCTAAAGTAAGTTTCTTAACTTTTAACGAACAGGGCGGTAAGGATACTTTGCGCCACAGTGCTTCTCATATTATGGCACAGGCTATTAAACGCCTTTGGCCGGATGCTCAATTAGCTATCGGACCTGCTATTGAAAACGGCTTCTATTATGATATCGATATGGAACATGTATTAGTTCCTGAAGATTTGGCTAAAATCGAAGCGGAAATGAATAAAATCGTAAAAGCTAACTTCCCAATCGAAAAAGAAGTTATCTCCCGCGATGAAGCTCTTAAATTCTTCAAAGAAAAACATGAAAACTACAAAGTAGAATTGATTGAAGATTTACCGGCTGACGCTGAAATCTCTACTTATCGTCAAGGCGAATTCGTTGACCTTTGTGCCGGCCCTCACGTAGCATCCACCGGTAAAGTAAAAGCTTTCAAATTGCAGAGCTTGGCAGGTGCTTACTGGCGCGGTGATGAAAAGAACAAAATGCTTCAACGTATTTACGGTACTGCTTTTGAAAAGAAAGAAGAACTTGAAGAATACTTACATCTTCTTGAAGAAGCAGCTCGTCGCGATCATCGTAAATTGGGCAAAGAATTGGGCTTATTCGTGCTTAAAGAACAGGGCCCGGGCTTCCCATTCTTCTTACCAAAAGGTATGGCCCTTCGCAACGAATTGGAAAACTTCTGGCGTGAAGTTCACCATGATTTCGATTACGAAGAAATTCGTACCCCAATCATTTTGAACCGTCAACTTTGGGAACAATCCGGTCACTGGTTCCATTATCGTGAAAACATGTACACTACTGTAATCGATGATGAAGATTATGCAATCAAACCTATGAACTGCCCGGGCAGTATCCTGGTATATCAAAATGATTTACATTCTTACCGTGATTTCCCAATGCGTATGGCTGAACTTGGTCTTGTTCACCGTCATGAATTATCCGGTGCGTTACATGGCTTGTTCCGTGTTCGCAGCTTTACTCAGGATGATGCGCATGTATTCATGTTGCCATCTCAGATTAAATCTGAATTGATTAAAGTTATTGAATTGTTTGACCGTATTTACAGCCAGTTCGGTTTAACTTACACTGTTGAATTGAGTACTAAACCTGACAATGCCATGGGCGATGATGCTATTTGGGAAGCAGCAACTAATGCACTTCGTGAAGCTATCGAAGAAAAACAAATCCCTTACCAGATCAACGAAGGTGACGGTGCCTTCTACGGTCCTAAATTAGACTTCCATATCCGCGATTCCCTCGGCCGTACTTGGCAGTGTGGTACTATCCAATTGGATATGAACTTGCCTGAACGTTTCCATATGGAATATGTCGGTGAAGACGGTCAGAAACATCAACCTATCATGATTCACCGTGCTTGCTTTGGTTCCATGGAACGTTTCATCGGTATCCTTATCGAACATTATGCCGGTGCATTCCCAACTTGGTTGGCTCCGGTACAGGTTAAGATTTTACCAATCAGCGAAAAACATGTTGAATATGCTGAAAAATTGCGTAAAGCCTTCAAGAAAGCTTACATTCGTGTAGAACTTGATGATCGTAACGAAAAAATCGGTTACAAGATTCGCCAGGCTCAGATGGAAAAAGTTCCTTACATGCTCGTAGTAGGGGATAAAGAAGAACAGGAAGGCACTGTAGCTGTTCGCAGCCGTGTTGAAGGTGAAAAAGGTTCCGTTAAATGGGAAGACTTCTTGGCTGATATCTTAGCTGAAGTAAAAGATCGTAAATAAGATTACGAAAACTCTATATTTAAATTGCTATGATGCGAATATAACGTGCTTCAGGTGATTAAATTTTATAATTAAAGAGCTTACTCAGATCTCATATGAGATTTGAGTAAGCTCTTTTTTTGTATTGACTTGAAGTCTGCTCCAAGTGCTATGATGTACATATAGGCTATTGAAATAGACATTTTGATCAATAGATACGAGCAATAAGTGAGAGCTTATTATCGCCGGGATAATAAGGAGGGACTATGGGGAAGATTTCACGACGTGACTTTTTTTAATTAGCCGGCATAACGGCCGGTGGACTTTTAATACTGAATGTTCTTAATTTTACTAAGGCAGATAATCAGGGAGACATAGCAATGGCAACGACAAATAGTGCAGGTTCTAAGGCAAAAGTATATTTTACTAAACATATTGATGCAGAGCATTTGATTGCTCTTTACGATCGTATTAATGAAGGTATTTACGGTAAAGTAGGGGTAAAACTTCATACCGGTGAAAAACACGGACCTAATATTTTACCGCCTAAAATGGTCAAGGCATTTCAACAGCATGTGCCTGACAGTGTAATTGTTGAAACGAATACTATGTATGGCGGTGATCGTTATACTACGGAAGGTCATAGAGAAACTTTAAAAGTAAACGGATGGGATTTTTGTCCGGTAGATATTCTTGATGAAGACGGCGGTGTCGATTATCCGGTTCGCGGCGGTAAACATTTACAATCAGTTACCGTAGGTAAGAATTTAGATAATTATGATTCCTTAGTTGTATTGACTCACTTCAAAGGCCATGCCATGGGCGGATTCGGCGGATCATTAAAGAATATCGCCATCGGTTGCGCTACCGGGCAGGAAGGGAAACGCCAGGTTCACGGCTATTTAGAAGGGGCAATGCCACCGGACGGTGCGGCTTGGGGTGAAATGCCTTTGAAAGATCATTTCATGGAACGCATGGCCGATTCCGGTAAAGCTATCGTTGATCATTTCGGTAAGCATATTGTCTTTTTAAATGTTCTTCGTCGTATGTCGGTTGACTGCGACTGTGCCGGTGTTTCGGCAGCCGAACCTACTATTTCGGATATCGGCATTGTAGCTTCAACGGATATTTTAAAACGGCTGTTAATGCTTTTAAATATGCATTAACAGCCGTTTGTTTTTCCATGTATATTGTATTTTTCATAATTCTCTATAGAATTGACACTCTATAATTGCTATAATATAAAAATACAAAAATTATAGGTAGAGGAGTGAGTGACTTGGAAAAAGAGCAAACCCTCAATAGGGGGCTTAAGAACCGCCATGTGCAGTTGATTGCCATCGGGGGCGCTATCGGAACAGGTCTGTTTTTGGGATCGGGCCATTCCATAGCCTTGACGGGGCCGGCTATTTTATTTGCCTACATCATTACCGGTATCATTTGTTTTTTGATGATGCGAGCCCTTGGAGAGTTACTCTTATCGAACACGGAGTACCACACGTTTATTGAATTTGTGCAGGATTATATGGGTGAGAAAACAGCCTTTGTTACGGGCTGGACCTACTGGTTCTGTTGGATCTCCGTAGCCATGGCCGATATCACGGCCGTAGGGATTTATGTTAAGTATTGGTTCCCGTCCATTGAAGCGTGGATACCAAGCCTTATAACCCTCATAATTTTACTGCTCATGAATCTGTTGACGGTAAAATTATTCGGTGAGTTGGAGTTTTGGTTTGCCTGTATTAAAGTCATTGCCATCATCGCCCTCATCGTGTTAGGTTTGTATTTTATATTGACCGGTCAACCGACTTCGGTAGGCGTAGCCAGTTTCAGTAATTTATGGAGTCATGGCGGTTGGTTCCCGAAAGGGATGGACGGCTTTATCCAATCATTCCAAATGGTTGTGTTTGCCTTTGCGGGTATTGAACTGGTAGGCTTAACAGCCGGTGAAACGGAAAATCCTCAGAAGGTTATTCCTAAATCCATTAACAGTATTCCGGTACGTATTATTTTGTTCTACGTGGGAGCACTTGGCGTTATCATGAGCATTTTCCCATGGGATTCCGTAAATCCGGACCGCAGTCCGTTCGTTGAAGTTTTCTTGGCGGTCGGCATTGTGGGGGCGGCATCTATGGTTAATTTTGTAGTCCTTACATCGGCAGCGTCTGCTTGTAACAGCGGTGTGTTCAGTACCAGTCGCTTACTCTATTCGTTAGCCAAGCGCAATCATGCACCGGGTATTCTTGAAATTTTGACGAGCAAACAGGTACCGGCCAATGCTTTGTTCTTATCCGTATTGGTAATCTGTTTGGTTGTTGCTTTACAGTATGTTGTGGCCGAAGGTGTATTCGTTATTATATCGAGTGTGGCAACATTCTGCTTCTTGTACATTTGGGGTATCATCACCATTTGTCACATGAAGTTTATCCGTAAACGTCCTGATTTGGCGGCTAAGAGTATTTTTAAAATGCCGTTGTTCCCATTCTTGAACTATTTGGTATTGGCGTTCTTTGCTTTTGTTATCGTAACTTTGGCCTTTAACCCGGCTACGAGAGTTGCTTTATTCGTAACGCCGGTATGGTTCATTATGCTGCTCTTGATTTATCAATTGAAGAAGGAAATTGCCTAGTTGTCAGGATAGGGTACAAAGAAGCTATAGGGAAAAGTAATTTATTATAATTAAATAAAACGGCCTGATAAGGCACAAAAAAGAGTTCACTGAGTCGTATGACCCGATGAACTCTTTTATTTTGCTTACTAAACGATATGTTGTTATAGGTTTAGGATTATAAAGCTTTGTCGAAGACAGCTTTGATCAAGCTCTTAGTTTCTTCGTAAGTTTCGCCCGGATGAGCTTCATACTGTTTATCCAAGTCGAACCAAAGGTTTGGATAGTATTCATACGGATGAGTTTTGAATAATTCATGAGCATCCTGATCTTCTACCCAGTTAATTTTAATATCTTTGTATTGTGGATTTTCAGCTTTCAATTCGTCGATGGCTTTGAATGCGTTTTTGCAATAAGGGCAACCATTTAAGTGGAATCCTAAAATTTCTTTCATAGTTATCTATCCTTTTCGTATTAACAAAATGAAATATTAAAAAGGGGTAGTGGTTACTGTACCACTACCCTTAGTGTATCATAAAATATGACAATATTCAATTTTATAAATATAGAAATATAAAGATTTATGGAATTTTACATTTTTTAATTTATTTACATCATTCCTTGGTAGAACTCTAAGAATTGTTTGCTCACAAGGGAAGGCGTATGACCTTTCACGATAATAAAACTTTTGTGAAAACCGGTAGACAATTCGGGCAGGCGAATACGTGATATTTTGCGACCATGTACTTTTTCCTGCGTATCCATCGGTATGATAGCCACCGAGCGACCGAGTTGAGCCCATTCAATGGCTGAGCTTTTGGTCGTTGTGACGGAAATGACATTCAGGTTATTGAAAAGGCGACTGGCACTTTGCATGAGCATGCGTACCGATCCGCCGGATAGGCTCAGTGGGCAACGAGCAATCTCATCCCACGTAAGACTTTCTTTTTCCTGACTGTTCCAAAAAACATCATTGCGAAAGACTGCGTAGAGTGATTCCGGTTGGGTAAAGAGGATATCAAAGCGACTGGTATCCACCATTTGCGAGTTGCAAAGACCGATTTCCGTGCGTCCGTTCAATAGTGATTCCGTGACGTCACTCATGAGACCTTCGTAAATCTCGTAGCGTACGGACGGGTGCTTTTGTGAAAAAGCCTGTAAATATTGCTGTATTAGTCCGGTTGAACGTGATGCGGACGAGCTGATGCGGAGTGTTCCTTCTACGGCCGAATTTAAGCGTTTTACATCTTCGTAAGCAGCTTCTTCAATGGCACAAAGTTGCTGTGCTTTTTCATAGAAGATGCGACCTGCTTCAGTGAGACGAAAATTAGCCCCTCGTTGACCGCGTTTTATGTGCAGGAGGGGCGTACCGAATTCGGCTTCCAAATATTTAAGCTGTTTGCTCAGGGCCGGTTGTGTGATGTGTAAAATGTTGGCAGCCTGAGTCATATTGCCTGTTTGTACCAAGATAATGAAATTGTAATAATATGATGTGTCCATGAGAATCCTCCCTGTTTCCAAGTTAGATTGTCATGACATGTAGTTTTGGGCGTACTACTTTACTATATGTTTAATATATATTGTACTATGGTACGATATATTTGTCAGTACCCCAGTGGGTATAAAAGCTACATAAGCTTGTTTAAACGAGTAATAAATGCCATATATAGTACCCCCGGTGGGTATTGTGTTAAGCAAGGCTATTCCGGTGAGTATATAGTTATATCAGCTTATTCGGTGTAGGGTAGAGCCACCATTTTGGCTTCCAACAGTTCCCAAGCCTGTTGACCGTTAGTTAGGTTGGTCATGGTTGTTTCGAGGGCTGCGACTTCATCGGGATCAACGTAAATCAATAGTTTTACTTGTTCTGCAAATTCTGATTCGTAGTGAAAGTTCTGTTCCTGCAAGAAGCGCTCGATAGCACCGTAATAGCTGTAGTTGATAGTAAGTGACACGATTTGTCGTGGTGCATATAAGGTTTTCGGCGCGTCGTGAATAACTTCCGCCGCACTGTGCGAATAAGTTCTGATGAGTCCGCCGGCACCGAGTTTAATACCGCCGAAATAACGAGTCACCACGATTAAGGTGTTGGTGATGCCTGTTTTTTTCAAAACTTCGAGCATCGGTTTGCCGGCCGTACCGGACGGTTCACCGTTATCCGAGGAGCGTTGCTGTTCTTGACCGGGACCTAAGGCGTAGGCCGTGCAGTTATGTGTGGCATCCCAAAACTCTTTATTGATGCGGGCAATACCGGCCTGTGCTTCTTCTTCTGTTTCGCAGGGAATAGCGGTGGCGATAAAGCGGGATTTTTCGACAATATATTCAATACGATGCTCTTTGGCGACCGTAATATAGGATTTCATATATACCCCCTGTTAGAAAATCTTTAAAAAAGATTGATAGAGTTTATCAAAACAATGTTTTTCAATATAGTGTAGCGGCGTATAGACCGCTTGTAAAGCCTTATTCGGGCAAATGTTTTTCGTTTATTTTATGATACGTAATTTTCGCCGATTTAACAATACCCCCTTGTTGACGTTTTTAATGAGAAGGTTTAACATAATATACAGATGATATACCCCCATGGGGTATCCGAGAGGAGATAAAAATCCCCGATGAATTCCGTTAGTACAGCTACTTAAGAGTAACTGTTCAGATAGAGGTAAGGAGGAATTAAGATGCTGACAGATATGGAAATGGAAAAATTAAGTCGTCGTTTACGTCGTATTAAAGGCCAGGTCGAGGGCATCGAAAAGATGATTGACGATCATCGTTATTGTGTGGAAGTGTTACAACAGATTGGTGCTGTAAGAGCGGCTTTATATCAAGTTGGTCTTCTAATGTTAGAAAGTCATTCCCGCTCATGTGTAGTGGACGCCATTAAAAAGGGCAAGGAAGATGATGCCATTACCGAATTGATGGGCGTATATAAATCGTTACATAAATAATATATATGAATTATAGTATTAATAAATGGATTGTAACGCCATTTTCTGATAAGAAGATGCAGTATTAGAGACAGAGAACAAAGGATGTGTTATATATGAGTCAAAAGAGTAATGAATTTGACATTACCGGCATGCACTGTGCAGCCTGTGTCGGTCGTGTTGAAAAAGTAGTCAGCCGTATGGATGGTGTGGCTGATGTAAAGGTTAACCTTTTAACCCGTAAAGGCAGTGTTACCTATACGGATGACAGCAAGGTAACCCCTGATGACGTAATTAAAGCTATCACCGGTATCGGTTTTGGTGCTACCTTGGCTGAAGAAGGGGTTCAAAAACTTGAAAAAGTAAATTACAAACCTCAATTGTATCGTATGATTATTGCCGCTGTTATGGCTATCCCAATGATGGTCAGCATGATGGGCAGCCATTTCTTCGGATGGCCTATGTTACCGGCGTGGGTAGAACTTGTATTGGCAACTGTTGCTCAGTTCGGTCCGGGCCTCGTGTTCTATAAAGGTGCTTGGAGTGCTATTAAGAGCGGTTCCTTGACTATGGATGTGTTGGTTGCCTTAGGTACTACGGTAGCTTACTTATTCAGCATTTACAATATGTCTGTGGGCAGCCACGATTTATACTTTGAAACGTCCGCTTGGTTGATTACCTTTATCTTATTAGGTAAGGTTCTTGAAGAAGTGGCTAAAGGTCGTACATCTGAAGCTCTTGAAAAATTGATGGGTTTAACACCAAGTATTTCTCATGTGCAGCGTGACGGCCAATGGGTAGACGTTCCTACCGCTGAAGTTCAGGTCGGCGATATTCTTCAAGTTCGTGCCGGTGAAAAAGTTCCGGTAGACGGTGTTGTCATTGAAGGTCAATCGGCTGTTAACGAATCCTTTTTGACCGGTGAAAGCTTGCCGGTTGAAAAAACAGTTGACAGCAAAGTTATCGGTGCAACCGTTAACGAAACCGGTGTATTCACAATGCGTGCCGAAAAAATCGGTTCCGATACCATGTTGTCTCAGATTATTAAAGTCGTAGAAGCAGCGCAGACTTCTAAAGCTTCCATTCAACGTGTAGCCGACGTAGTAGCCGCTTACTTCGTACCGACCGTTATTGCTTTAGCTGTATTAACTTCCTTAGTATGGTACTTTGGTTTTGATGCCACTTGGGGCGTAGCTCTTATGCATGGTACAGCCGTATTGGTTATCGCTTGCCCATGTGCGTTAGGTTTGGCAACGCCAACCTCTATCATGGTAGGTTCCGGTTTGGGTGCTGAACACGGCATTTTGATTAAGAGTGCCGAATTCCTTGAACGTGCCGGCAAATTAGATGCCATCGTATTGGATAAAACCGGTACTATCACTAAGGGTACTTTGATGGTAAGTAAAACCGTTAACTTCGCCGGTGATGCCAAAGAAAATACGGGTATCATGACCGCTATCGAAGGTTTGACTACTCACCCTATTGCCAAAGCTATGGCAGCTTACGGTACTAATGAATTGGGGAATGGTGTATTGCCGAACGTTACCGGTTTTAAAGAAGTTCCAGGCCATGGCCTCGAAGCTGTGGTAGATAATCAGATGGTTCAATTAGGTCACAGCCGTTGGATGCAGTCCTTAGGTTATATGAATGAAACGATTGAAAAAGCCGTGCTTGCCGAAGAAGAACGCGGCGCTTCCGTATCGCTCTTAGCCGTAGGCGGTGAAATCAGAGCTTTGTGGGCTGTAGAAGATGAAGTGCGTCCGGAAGTTCCGGAAGTTATTAAAACCTTACAAGATCGTGGCATTGAAGTTTGGATGCTCACCGGTGATAACCGTCGTACCGCTCAATACATTGCCGATAAAGTTGGTATTAAACATGTTATGGCGGAAGTATTGCCGCAGGATAAATCCGGTAAGATTGATGAATTACGTAAAGCCGGTAAAGTAGTAGGTATGGTTGGTGACGGCATTAATGACGCACCTGCTTTGACCTTGGCTGATATTGGTTTTGCCATCGGTAACGGTACTGATATTGCTGTTGAAGCAGCTGATATCGTACTTGTTCGTAATGATTTGAACACGTTGGTTCAGTCCGTAACTCTAAGCCGCAAGACTATGACGAATATTCGTCAGAACCTCTTCTGGGCTCTTATTTTCAACAGTCTTGGTATTCCATTGGCCGCTATCGGCATGTTAACACCAATCGTAGCCGGTACGGCAATGGCTTTCAGTTCCGTTACGGTTGTTACTAATGCCCTTCGGTTAAAAAGAGCTAAACTTAATTGATTGCAGGATAGTTGAATTGAGTCAATGAAATTTAAGTTAATCGGCTGTGAGTTGTATCTGAGTTATATATAAACTGAGTATGAGTCACATATAAGTTAACTATAAGCTGAATTACATAAAGGCTAAACTTGTTGAATCGAGGTTAATTAACGTTAACCTCGATTTTTCATTGTTTGTTAACAATCTTTTTGGACCTTCAGTTAACATAAAAGAAGATGACAAGTCTGAAACAACGTTATTTATCAATATAGATTAAGGTTCTACTTAATTAAATACATTATTTCTTTTAGTAATAACAGATATAAAAAGAGGCAATTTTACTTATACGGGAAGTGGGTATATACTATCCGTAGAGAACGAAGCTGGGGGACTGAAGCGAGCAGTTTTTCAGTTGATTTTCTAATCTCCTTATTAGCGAGCGCTGCAAATTGTACGCTAATAAAGGTAAAAATTCAATATTCACTACCGAGAAAGAAAAGCACCACGATGAAGCGAGCATCGTGGTGTTTTTCTGTTATTAACAATAAATTTCAGATGTTAAGGAAAAGTCCTTGACAGGGTATACTGCTTTTGTTAAAATAACGTGTAAAGTTTTTTAGCTTGACACCGTGAAGGAGTGAGTTGACATGGAAGAACGCGTTTTGATTAGCTTGCTGTTGGACTTCTATGGCGCTCTTTTGACGGAGCGTCAGCGTCAATGTTTGGTGTTGCACCATGAAGACGATATGTCATTGGCCGAAATTGCTGAAGAAATGGGCGTATCGCGTCAAGCCGTATATGACAATATGCAACGCGCCAGACAATTGTTGGAAATGTATGAAAGCAAGCTGCACCTGGTAGCTCAGTATGAAGAACGGGAACGTTTGATGAGTGCCATGCGCAATGAATTAGACAGATTAAAAGCAAGTGCCGCAAACGATGAGTTTCGCACTTCTACAAATACATTATATCAATTAGTTGCACAGATGGAGGGGTAGGATGGCTTTTGACAATTTAACCCAGAAACTAGAAGAGGCTTTTAAATCCCTAAAAGGTAAAGGCAAAATTGACGAAGATGATCTGAAACAAGCCCTGCGTCAAGTGCGTTTAGCCTTGATTGAAGCGGACGTAAACTTAGCCGTAGTTAAAGACTTCATCAATAGCATTAAAGAAAAAGCCATTGGTCAAGAAATATTCGGTACGTTGAACCCGGTACAAACGGTTATTAAAATTGTTAAAGACGAATTGACCGAATTATTGGGCGGCGTTCAGAGCGGTATCGCGATTGCGTCCAAACCACCGACAATTATTATGCTCGTTGGTTTGCAAGGGGCCGGTAAAACAACAACTGCCGGTAAATTAGCCGTTTATTTGCGTAAAAAAGGTAAGCATCCTATGTTGGTGGCAGCTGACGTATATCGTCCGGCCGCTATCAAGCAGTTGCAGGTCGTTGGTAAACAGATAGATATTCCTGTGTTTGCCGATGAAACGCCGGGGGCGAATCCTGTAAATATAGCTCGTGACGCCATTGCGGCGAGCACGTCTATGCTTAAAGATGTAGTTATTATCGATACGGCCGGTCGTTTGGCGATTGACGAAACCCTCATGACGGAATTAGTCAATATCAAACAATCCGTACGACCTCATGAAATCCTCCTCGTTGTGGATGCCATGATCGGTCAGGATGCGGTACAGACGGCACAGACATTTAACGAACGTCTCGGCATTGACGGCGTAGTAATGACGAAACTTGACGGTGACGCCAAAGGCGGTGCCGCATTATCTATTAAATCCGTAACCGGTCGTCCGATTAAATTCATGGGGACCAGTGAAAAAATGGACGGTCTCGAAGAATTCAGACCGGAAGGTATGGCATCCCGTATCCTCGACCTCGGTGATTTGGGTACTTTGATTGAAAAAACCAAGGAACTGGTAAACGAGGAAGAAGTGAAGGAATTGGCCGACAAAATGCGGCGCAATGAATTCACTTTGGATGACTTCTTGAAACAAATGAACCAAGTCCGTAAAATGGGTAAGTTCCAAGATCTGTTGGGATTGATTCCGGGCATGGGTAAAGTTAAAGATCAGTTAAAAGATATAGATTTAGACAGCAAAGAAATTCGTCGTATTGAGGCTATCATTCAATCGATGACACCGCAAGAAAAGACGAATCCTAAAATATTGAACGGCTCACGTCGTAAACGCATCGCCATGGGCTCCGGTACACGTGTGCAGGATGTAAATCGCTTGATTAAGCAATTTGAAGAAGCTCAGAAGATGATGAAAAAAATGGGATCTATGCGTAAAGGTAAAAAAGGTATGTTACCTAAACTGCCAAACTTACCGTTTATGGGTTGATCATAGAAGATATTCTGACAAGGAGGTGAAGTATACATGTTAAAAATTCGTTTAACTCGCTTGGGCGCTAAAAAAGCTCCGTTCTATCGTATCGTTGTAGCCGATTCCCGTGCTCCTCGTGAAGGTCGTCCGGTAGACACTATCGGTCAGTACGATGCTACTAAGACCCCGGCTGTTATCAACATTGATGAAGAAAAAGCTTTGACTTGGTTAGGTAATGGTGCACAACCTACCGACACTGTTCGTTCCCTTTTCAAACAGCACGGTGTTATGCAGAAATTTGCTGATGCTAAGAAGTAATTCATAGAGAGGCATACTGTGATGAAAGAATTAATTACATTAATTGCGAAGTCATTGGTTAAGCAGCCTGAAGCCGTTTCTGTTACCGTGACCGTAAAAGGTGATGTGGAAGTCTATGAAGTTCACGTTGCTCCGGAAGACATGGGTAAGGTTATTGGAAAGCAGGGCAGAATTGCTAAAGCAATCCGAGCTGTCGCAAAAGCAGCAGCTATCAAAGAAAACAAAAAGATATCCGTTGATATTGTCTAAAGGGTGAGAAAACATGGAAGAAATGACGGTACGCGTTCCTGTAGCGATTAAATCAAAAGTTACAGAAGGGCTCAAAGCTAAGCTTATTGCCGATCTTCAGCAGCGTTTAGATCTTGTTGATCAAGACTTACAGCAAATCGAATTTCAAGCTAAACGTTTACTTAGTGAACAAGCTAAAATCGATGCACAAGGTCTTATTCAACTACGCCAGCAGATTGAAGAAGAAAAGCAGAAACGTTTAAACTTTAAGGCGGACGTAGCAGCCAAATTAAAGGATGCGGAAAAGCTTGAACTTGGTTCTGAAATTAGTCAGGGCACTATGGAACAGACCATTACAGTTAAAGTTGGGGATGACCTCGATGCTTTAATGGGTTCTGAAATTTTGCTCGAAGATGGCAAAATTGTTGCCTTCCGCCAGTAATGGATCGGAATGAGCTGATTACCATAGGTGTTATCGTTGCCCCGCACGGTGTGCGGGGTGATCTTCGTATAATGCCGCAAACCGATTTTCCCGATCGGTTTTTAACGATGGATGCCTGCTACATTGATGGTAAAGAATACCATATCACATCCGCTCGTTATCATAAGCAATTTATTTTGGCCACCTTTAAAGAAGTGCCTGATCGTAATGCCGCCGAATTGATGGCTCGCAAGGAAATCCAAGTTCCTCGTGACGAATTGGTGGAATTGCCGGAGGGCCGTTACTATATTTTTGATATCATCGGTCTGACCGTTGAAGATACGAAGGGCAATGTCTTAGGGACTGTGTCTGATGTATTGCAGCCGGGGGCCAATGATGTGTATGTAGTAAAACAAGAAGGTCAGCCTGATTTATTATTACCTGTTTTGGAACATGTAATTTTAGACATTGATATTGAAGGCGGTAAGATTATTGCCGATCCGCCTGAATGGATTTAATAGAGCAGCCGAGACTTGGGTGAAGTGGCCTTCGGGCCGGAAAGGATAATGTGATACCATGAGAATTGACATTATTTCTTTATTCCCTGAGTTCTTTGCTGCTTTTTTTAATCATTCCATAATTAAACGGGCTATGGCAGCTGAACGTCTCGCTATGGAAGTGACAAATCCGCGCGATTTTGCTCATAATAAGCATAATCAAGTGGATGATACGCCTTATGGCGGCGGGGCCGGTATGCTCATGATGGCACCGCCCATTTTTGAAGCTGTGGAGCATGTATTGGCTAAAACAGCAAAAACTGTTGAATCGGTTGATGGAAGTGAAACGGACAAATTATCCGTTGAAGCTGTAGATGTCAAACCGGCTAAAGAGCTTCAAAAACGGATAATTTTTTTGGGACCTACGGGCACGACTTTTAATCAGGCAAAAGCGCGTGAGTTGGCTGCTTATGATCAGTTAGTGCTGATTTGCGGTCATTACGAAGGTGTTGATTATCGTGTGGAAGAACACTTGATTGATGAGACAATCTCTATCGGCGATTTTGTGCTCACCGGCGGTGAACTGCCGGCTATGATTGTGGCCGATGCGGTAGCGCGTATGATTCCCGGTGTGTTGGGAGCCGCTTCGGGGGCTATGGAGGATTCGTTTTACCGACCTATTTTAGAAGGTCCGCAATATACGAAACCGCCGGTTTTCAGAGACTGGGAAGTTCCCGAGGTATTGCGTAGCGGTCATCACAAAAACATAGCCGCATGGCGATTACAGCAGGCCTTATTGCGTACCCGACGTTTGCGTCCGGACTTATTGGAACGGGAACTCACCGATGATGAAAAACGGGCAATAAAAGAATTAGAAAAACAAGGTCTATGGAAACCATAAGAAGATATGGAAATTTCATAGGCCTTTTTTGTATAATGTATGTAATGAACGTTTTACGGACGGCAGGCTTTAAAGCCGCTTGGTAAATAAGTTGACTTGATTTACCTGTTTGCCCAAAGTTAGGTATTTAGAAATGAGGGACTGCTATGAAACCACGTATTGCTATTACGGCCGACACTTTTATGGATGTTACCAACAGCACCAATTTACGAAGAGCACCGTATGTATCGCGTGATCTGGTGGAGGTACTGAGTGTATTGGGTTGTATTCCGTTTATATTGCCGGATGTGCCAAACGCTATCGGTGAAGATTATTTTGAATTGTATGACGGACTCATTATCCATGGCGGGCCTGATGTAGATCCTCATTTATTCGGCGAAGAACCGCATCGTGAAATCGGCATGGTCAATTATAAACGAGATGTATTTGAACGTGAGTTGATTCAGGCGGCCGTGAAGGTGCGTAAACCGGTACTCGGTATTTGCAAAGGGGCTCAGATTATTAATGTGGCATTAGGCGGCAATTTATATCAGGATATTGAAACGCAGTGTGAAAATTCCTATATTAAACATTCACAAGAAGCTCCCGGCGGATATCCGACTCATAGTATAACCTTGGCTAAAGACAGTTTTTTACATGCTGTTTTAGGACTAAATACGCTGGTTAATTCTCGACATCATCAGGCAATTCGCGATGTAGCGCCGACTTTAAGAGCTACGGCCACAAGCCTTGATGGGATTGTGGAAGGCATTGAAAACAGCGATGCGTCGGTTGTGGGTGTACAATGGCATCCTGAAAATATGTGGCGTGAACACGAAGATATGTATGCTTTGTTTGAAGCTTTTGTATCTAAAGTTAAAGAACGCATGTAATAAAGTAAGTAAGTCGCTGCTTTAACCGTGCTGGCTGAGCGTATTAAGTACGGACTGATGAAATAATTAATTCGCTAATCTGTTTGGTCTATAGTTCTATAAATGCTATAATAAAAAGATAGATATATTGAGAAGGAGAATGTTATGCGAATTATAGGTATAGACCCGGGTACGGCTATTTGCGGCTATGGCATCATTGATGTAGAAGGCAGTCGATTGCAACCCGTCGCGTATGGGTGTATTACAACTACGCCACAGGACACGGATGCTATGCGACTTGAAATACTGTTTAATGATTTAAGTGATATCTTGGAAGAATATCAACCGGATAAGTTTGGCGTGGAACAATTGTTTTTTAATCGCAATGTAACGACCGCCATTGCCGTCGGACAGGCTCGCGGGGTTATTTTGCTGGCAGCCAGTCAACGGCGGATTCCTATTTATGAATATACGCCGTTGCAGGTTAAGCAAGCTGTGGTCGGTTATGGCCGCGCCACTAAGGAGCAGGTTATTTATATGACCATGAATATGTTGGGGATTCGTGAGAAAATAAAACCCGATGATACGGCGGATGCATTGGCTATTGCCATATGCACGGCGCACAGCTCGCATGGTGATGATTTAAAACGACGTCTGCAGTTGTAGTGTGAATATATAAACAGTTTTTTAGGAGGCAATAATCCATGATTGGTTTTCTTCGTGGTATCGTTAATCAAATTTTTCAAGGCTCCTGTTTTATCGATGTACATGGCGTAGGCTATCGCGTATATATATCCGGTACTACCCGTGATGCCTTGACGGAAGGACAGGAAGCATTACTATATACATATATGAGTGTTCGTGAAGATGCGATTCAATTGTATGGCTTCGGCACTCAGGATGAATATGATTTGTTTATCTTACTTATTTCTGTATCCGGTATCGGGCCTAAAGTAGGGCTCGGTATTTTATCCGGCTTATCGGTTGACGGTATTAAAGTGGCGATTATGAACGGCGAATTGAGTACGCTTACCAAGTTGCCGGGAATCGGTAAAAAGTCGGCAGAGCGTTTGGTGCTTGAATTAAAAGATAAAATCGGTAAATTTACGACCGCGCCGTCTGCTCAGACAGTGGCTAATACTGCGGTACCGGTTTCACAGACCGGTGTACAGGGTGAAGTGGCCGAAGCTTTAATGGCGTTAGGCTATCGCGAGTCGGAATTTATTGATATACTCACTCGATTGGATAATGGTGAACGCGATGTAGCAACGCTGTTGCGCGATGTATTGTCTGAATTGGGAAAAGGTAGGTAGTCATGAAAGAAGAAATACGTGTGGTTGACAGTCAAATGCGCGTAGTCGGTAAGGAAGAGCAAAGTGGCGACACTTGGCAATTTTCTTTACGACCAAGGTATTTGCATGAATATATCGGCCAAACGGATGTAAAAAATAACTTAAAAGTGTATATTCAGGCAGCTAAAGAGCGCCAAGAAGCGCTTGATCATGTCTTGTTATACGGACCGCCGGGCCTTGGTAAAACGACGTTAGCCGGTATTATTGCCAATGAGATGGGTGTTAATTTCAGAATTACATCGGGCCCCGCTATTGAGCGTGCCGGTGATTTGGCGGCGTTGCTCAGTAATTTGCAGGATCATGATGTTTTGTTTATCGATGAAATTCATCGTTTATCCCGTACGGTTGAAGAAGTGCTCTATTCCGCTATGGAAGACTTTTCCTTAGATATTATCGTCGGCAAGGGGCCGAGTGCCCGTTCCGTGCGCATCGATTTAAGACCGTTTACCTTGGTTGGTGCCACGACCAAAGCTGGTGCTTTATCGGGTCCGTTACGCGATCGTTTTGGCATTATCAATCATTTGGAATATTACAAACAAGATGAATTGGAATTTATTGTTAAACGGGCAGCCGAAGTTTTGAATACTAAGATTACCGCTACCGGTGCAGCTGAAATTGCTCGCCGTTCCCGTGGGACTCCGCGTATTGCCAACCGCTTGTTGAAGCGGGTACGTGATGTGGCACAGGTGCTCGGTAATGGTGAAATTACGAATGTGATTGCCGATGATGCCTTGCAACGTCTTGATATTGATCAGTTGGGGCTCGATCGGGTAGACCGCGTTATTTTACGAACGATTATAGAGAAATTTAACGGCGGTCCGGTCGGTATCGATACGATAGCGGCGGCCACCAGTGAAGAACGGGATACCATCGAAGATGTGTATGAACCGTATTTAATGCAATTGGGTTTTTTAATCAGAACCAGTCGCGGGCGCATGGCTACGCAGTTAGCTTACGACCATTTGGGTATTATTAATCCAAATGCCAATGCTGCCAATCAGGGGGATATATGAAATTAAAAGCTGTAAATCGTGTTTTGTTACTTACCGTGTTTAGTTGTCTCATGTCGTCTATAGTGCCTGTATGGGGGGCGCCGATTGCGGTTACCAAAGAAGGTGCTGACAGCAAAGCTGCAATAACAACTGTTACTAAGCCGGCAAAAGACAGTAAACCAACGACGACCATCACGACTAAAGCTGAAAGCAAGAATGATAAAAAGACAGTAAATTCAGCAAAGGATTCAACGGCGGTGGCTGCCAAGGCGGGGAAAGCACCTGCTTTTTATACACCGCAAGAATCCAATGTCCCGGCTATTCGCATATTATTGGCTACCAGAAGCAATGCCTGGCCGGTGGCCGGTAACGGTCAGGTGGCTGTCTATACGAGTAATAAATCACCGGTTGCTAAGTTTGCTGCCAATGAGACCGTCACTATGGGCGTTAAAAACAATAAGGTTACGGTGAACGGTAAAGTTATCGACAGCGTTGCTTATGTCAGAGCTTGGCAGGGCAATACGGAGGGGACGATTACGATTAATAATAAACCGTATCGCGGTGCCATTAAAATTGTACCTACCGCAACGGGCGGTATGATGCTGATTAACGAAGTGACTATGGAAGACTATTTATACGGGGTAGTACCTGTTGAAGTATCCCCAAGCTGGCCGCAAGAAGCCATAAAAGCACAGGCGGTGGCAGCTCGTACTTATGCTTTATATAATATGAAACAAAGTGCGGCTAAAGCGTATGATACCGAGGTGGATTCAAATTTCCAATCATATCGGGGCCAGGCCGCTGAATATAGCAGTACTAATAAAGCCGTGGATGACACGAAAGGTATGGTTATCCAATATAAAGGTGAACCGATTTTGGCCGTGTTCCATTCAAATGCGGGCGGTTATACGGAAAACAGTGAAAATGTATGGGGCAGTAATTTACCGTATTTGCGCGGTGTTAAAGATTATACCGATTACGCACAGAGCGGTGACAGTTTTGCCTGGACCGTTAAGCTTACACGTGCCGAAATGGAGACTAAATTGAAGGCCGCCGGCAAAGATGTAGGCACTCTTAAAGAAATTAAGCTCAGTACGTTACGCGCACGACCAATGAAATTTACGGATCGCGGTGTGTCCGGTCGTGTTTTGACCGCTGACTTTGTGGGAGATAAAAAGACAATTACCTTGACCGGCGATACGATTAAGAAGATTTTCGGTTTGAAATCAACTTTATTTGATTTTTACGTCAATGTAAATGCACCGTCTACAGCCGATAGTTTTAAAAATCCGAAAGCCTATCATACATTTAAAAAAGCGACCGATACGGTTTCGATTCGCGGCTACGGTTGGGGGCACGGTTTGGGCTTGTCCCAGTGGGGGGCTGAAGGCATGGCCGCTAAGGCACCTGCCTCGGCTAAGGATTATTACAAGACGATTTTAATGCACTATTATACGGGTGTTACTATCGATAAAGCGTATTGATAAAATATTAAATACGTGTAATCACAGATACGTGTCGGCATAAATATGTGCAAGTGCAAATACGTGTCAGCACAAATAAAACGCATTAAACTAAGTTTGAAAGAAGGAAGTTTTACCATGAAGGTAACAGATTTTGATTATGAATTGCCGGAAGAACTGATTGCTCAGTATCCGGTAGAACCGCGAGATACATCGCGCCTTATGCTTCTTGATAAGGTGACCGGTGAAGTGGCTCACAAGGAACATTTTTACGATATTGTTGATGAATTAACCGACAATGATGTTTTAGTTTTTAACGATACTAAAGTCATTCCCGCTCGTTTATACGGACATCGTCGAGGCAGCGGCGGCAAAGTTGAAGTTTTGCTTTTAACGCCATGCGGTGAAAATAAATGGGAATGTTTGGTTAAACCGGGCAAGAAATGTCCGATTGGTCAGGAACTGGTATTTGATGATCGTTTAACCGGTAAAGTTATTGATAAAACCAGCTTTGGCGGTCGAATTATTGAATTCACGGCTCAAGGCGTTTTTGATGATATTATCCAAGAAATCGGGGAAATGCCGTTGCCGCCATACATTCATGAAAAATTGGAAGATAAGGATCGGTATCAGACGGTCTATGCTCGTGAAAAAGGATCCGCTGCGGCTCCGACTGCGGGACTTCATTTTACGTCGGAATTATTGGAACGCATAAAAGCTAAGGGCGTTACTTTGGCCTTTGTTACTTTACATGTAGGACTTGGCACATTCCGTCCGGTTTCCGAAGAAACGATTGAAGACCATGAAATGCACAGTGAGTATTACGTGGTAACAGCGGAAACCGCTAAAATTATTAATGATGCCAAAGCAGCCGGCAAACGTATCGTAGCCGTAGGAACGACTTCGGTACGAACATTGGAATCAGCCACGAAGAACGGCGTTTTAAAAGCCGGTCACGATTGGACGCAAATCTTCATCTATCCGGGTTATGAATATAAGATGGTTGATGCGCTTATAACGAATTTTCATTTACCGCAATCCACTTTGCTCATGCTTATCAGTGCTTTGGCGGGCAGAGAGCATTGTTTAGCCGCTTATCAAGAGGCTGTTAAAGAACGATATCGCTTCTTTAGCTTTGGCGATGCTATGTTTATTCGTTAACTGATTTGTGTTATAATATGTACTTGACAGGTTGCATTTAGATAGGAGGATATGCTTGGTTATTACCTATGAATTACAAAAAGAATGTCCCCATACCGGTGCTCGGGCGGGGCTTTTACATACGCCTCACGGTACATTTAAAACACCTATGTTTATGCCCGTAGGCACACAAGCAACGGTTAAAACCATGTCGCCGGAAGAATTGAAGGAAATGGGTGCTCAGATTATTTTGAGCAATACCTATCACTTGTTCTTGCGTCCCGGTCCCGAACTCGTAGAAGAAGCAGGCGGGTTACATCGTTTTATGAATTGGGATGGCGGTATTTTGACCGACAGCGGCGGTTTCCAGGTATTCAGTCTCGGTGATTTGCGTAAAATTACCGAAGAAGGGGTAGCTTTCCGTTCACATATTGACGGTTCGAAAAAGTTTTTATCGCCTGAAATTGCTACAAAAGTACAGGAGCAATTAGGAGCTGATATAGCTATGGCATTTGACGAATGTATTCCGTATCCGGCGGATTATGCATATGCCGATCGTTCAACGGCACGCACAACGCGTTGGGCGGAACGTTGTTGCAAGGCCCACACATCGCCGACGCAAGGCATGTTCGGTATTGTTCAAGGCGGTATGTATAAAGATTTACGAACTCGCAGTGCCAAGGAATTGGTAGCCATGGATTTTGACGGTTACAGTATCGGCGGTTTATCCGTAGGGGAACCGCATGATTTGATGTACGATATTTTGGAACATACCACACCGTTATTGCCGACAAATAAAGCACGGTATTTGATGGGCGTAGGTACACCGGACTGCTTGGTGGAAGGTGTAGCCCGTGGTGTAGATATGTTTGACTGCGTATTCCCGACTCGTGTAGCTCGTAACGGTATGGCTATGACGCATAACGGCCGTGTGGTCATTAAAAATGCCACATATGCTCATGATTGGGGTCCGCTTGAAGACGGTTGTGAATGTTATACTTGTCGCAACTATTCACGGGCTTATATAAGACATCTGTACAAAGCGGAAGAAATCTTGGCATTCCGTTTGGTGTCGTACCATAATTTATATTTCTTATTGAATTTCATGCGTCAAATGCGCGCTGCTATTTTGGAAGACCGTTTCCCGGCTTTTCGTGATGAATTTTGGGCCGGTTACAAAAAATAGGGGACACAGGACGTTGAAAGATATACATGTTTTTATGGAGGTGAACAGACAGTGGCAGATTTAGAACAGTTATTTCAAGCCGGTTGGCCGATATTATTAATGGTTGTAATTTTTTATTTCCTTTTATATCGTCCGCAGAAAAAGCAACAGAAAGCTCGTAACGAACTTTTGAACAGTTTGAAAAAAGGTCAGAAAATCGTAACTATCGGTGGTATTTACGGTACGATTAATGCTTTGACTGACGATGCAATTATGCTTCAAATCGCAGAAAAAGTTGAAATCAAATTGGCTCGTTCCAGCGTAGCTCATGTGCTTGGCAAAGATGAAAAATAATATGGATAAGCACACAATGCGCCTTGCTTTTAAAGCAAGGCGCCAAGCCATGTCTGAAGAAGAATGCAAAATGCGGGCTAATGCTTTGTGCAAACGCATTGTTGAATCGGAGGCGTATCAAAAAGCTCAATCCGTTATGGCCTATTTAGCTATGCCGAAAGAAGCAAATCTTGATGCCTTAGTTACACAGGCGTTAGCGGACGGCAAAACGGTATATGTGCCGGTTTGCGTGTCCAAGACCGAAATGGTGGCGGCACGTTTACGTCGCCTTGACGATGTAAAAACGGGTGTTCTCCATATACGCATTCCTAATGAACCTTATGAATGTGCTGCACCGACCGACTTGGATTTAATCTTGGTACCTGGTGTAGCCTTTGACACAAAAGGGGGACGCATGGGGATGGGAGCCGGTTATTATGATCGGTTTTTGGCGCAGGTTGCCAGGGAACGCTTATGGGGCGTTGCTTGGGATATACAAGTTGTGCCTGATACAATTCCTATGGAAGTACATGATAAACGACTCGGCGGTTTGATTACCGACGAGCGCGTTCTTACATTTATATAATTTTTCTGCAATCATTTTATAAGCCCTGGCGATTTAAGGAGGGGGAATTTTTTTGAACGGGAAGGCACTTGCAAAGTTTCTTGCGGTTATTGCCTTGATTTTTGCGGCCTTTATTTATTTTATCGGGCCTTTGGCACAATCGATAAAACAAGGTCTTGACTTACAAGGTGGTACTCACATTGTTCTTGAAGCTGAAGATGCAGGCGAGAATAAAGTAACTGATGATGCGGTAGAACGAGCCAGACAGATTCTTGAACGTCGTATCAATGAAATGGGTTTGGCTGAACCATTAATTCAGCGTGAAGGTAAAAAACGTATTATTATTGAATTACCGGGTGTTAAAGATCCTGATCAAGCCATTAAAACCATTGGTAAAACAGCGGTTATGGAATTCAAGGATGAAAACGGCGTAGTTCATTTAACCGGTAATGATTTAAAAGATGCGAAAGAACAAATCGGTCAGAACAAGCAGTTCATGGTAGCTATTGAGTTTACCGATGAAGGAGCTAAGAAATTTGCCGATTTGACAACTCAGAACGTAGGTCGTCACATCGGTATTTATCTTGACGGCGAACAGTTGACTAATCCGGTAGTTAATGAACCGATTACCGGCGGTAAAGCGGTAATTACAGGCAGTAAGACATTAGATGAAGCTAAAAACCTTGCTATCTTGCTGCGTTCCGGTGCGTTGCCTGTAAAAGTTAATGTATTGGAAGTTCGTACCGTAGGTCCTACGCTCGGTCAGGACTCCAAAGATAAATCGGTAACAGCTTTTGCCGTAGGTATCGGACTTATCGTAGCGTTCATGTTGGTACTTTACCGTGTATCCGGTTTCGTAGCCACTACAGCCTTATTAATCTATGTATTGCTGTTATTGGCAGTATTGCATTTCTTGCAGGCTACCTTAACGCTGCCGGGCATTGCCGGTATTATCCTCTCCATGGGTGTCGCGGTCGATGCGAACATTCTTATCTTTGAACGTTTTAAAGAAGAAGTTCAAATCGGTAAAACATTGCGCATGTCTATGGAATCCGGTTTCCGCCGTGCTCTTGCGACAATCGTCGATGCGAACATGTCTGTTATGATTACGGCAGCAATCTTGTTCATCCTCGGCTCAGGTCCGGTGCGCGGTTTCGCTATCACACTTGGTCTCGGTGTTGCCATCAGTATGGTTACCGCCGTATTCGTAAGCCGTTATTTACTCAGGATGTTGATTGAATGTAATTTGACCAATCATCCATTCTGGTATGGTGCTAATGTGTCGCCAACCGCGACTATGGAACTTTACAAGAAAGGAGGCAAAAAATAATGCGTTTTGACGTTATTAAACACCATCGTTGGTGGTTCACTTTGTCTTCTATCTTGGTAATTGCCAGCCTTGTATCTATTTTTGTGCGTGGCTTTAACTTCGGTATCGACTATACCGGCGGTACAATCGTAGAAGTTATGTTTGATCAACCTGTACAGGTAGCTCAAGTACGTGAAGATTTGAAACAGTTCAACTTGGAAAATGCCATCATTCAGTTATCCGGGGAAAGTAACGAAACGTCCGGCAAGGATGTTATTATTCGTACCCGTAATCTCGATGCTAATGAAAGCGCAGCCATTGTGGAAAGCTTAAATAAAAATGTAGGCCATAATGAAGTTAAACGTGTGGAATCCGTAGGGGCTGTTATCGGCTCTGAAGTTACGGAACATGCGCTTATTAACTTGGCCATTGCGTTCGTTGTTTTGGCAGCGTACATTTCTTTCCGCTTTGAATATCGAATCGCTTTCTCTTCCTTAGCTGCTATTTTCCATGATTTGATTATGGTACTTGGCGTATTTTCCTTCTTCCAGTTGGAAATTGATGCGTCCTTCTTGGCCGCTATTTTGACGGTTATCGGTTACTCCATGAATGAATCGGTAGTTATCTTTGACCGTATTCGTGAAAACACGCATACTCATAAACGTTCCGATACATTTGCCGATTTGGCGAATGCAAGTATTGCGCAAAGTATTCATCGCAGTTGCTATACATTGACAACCGTATTGTTTGCTTGTTGTTCTTTGTACTTCTTCGGTGGCGATACGACTAAAAACTTTGCTCTTTGCATGATCGTCGGTTTCGTAAGCGGTGCATACTCTTCCATTTGCGTAGCTACCTCTTTATGGGCTATTTGGAAAAGTCGCAATAAGAAAGATATTCGTAACGCAACAGCTAAGGCTTAATTAAGAGCTGCTGCTAAATGTATTGTCAAAGTAGTTGTGCTTTGAATAATTACTATGGCAGTAACGTTCGAATAGTAGTATAATTAAATACGCAGTTTAAAAGCACAGTAGTCTTTCGAGGCTACTGTGTTTTCTTTGTGGTTTTTATATTGTATGTTTTATATTGTACTTTTAGATTGTTTGTATTTAACCTATTAATCGATATATCTTTCATTTCATTCATGTGATGGGATTGATCCAACGGATAATAAGATATTATAAGAGTAATGGTACAAAATGTTGTGATATAAAGAATCACGGTAATATATATTGAAGTTTTCAGAGTCAATAATAATTAATGTTGGCTGGTGTAGGATTTAATAAAAAGAGAAAGGAGTCGTCTATGGTATACGACGAGCAAAAAGATGATGCATACCGTAGGGGTAATGATGGGGAATATAATGACGACCATACAATAGGGGCTAATGAAGTGGCAGAACCTGAACAAGGTAAAATTTGGTCCGCCGAATTTCTGGGCTGCGGTTTGAGCAGCTGTCTGTTTTATATGAGTCAGTATATATTAATTGCCGGATTGCCTTTGATTATTACCGGTGTATATGGTGGTACGGCCTTTCAGGCTGGTATGGCTATGACATACTTTCAAATCGGTACAATTCTTTGCCGTCCGTTCGCCGGTGAAATTATTGATGGCTTTGATAAGCGCAAAGTATTATTTTCTACGACGGGTATTTTTTTGCTGATCATGATTGCGTTTAATTTTACTACGTCCATGGATCTCATATTCTTTTTACGTTTGCTTCACGGCATGATTTTTGCTATCGGTACAACGGCCGTGGCAGCCGTGGCCGTTTTGGTATTGCCAAAACATCGTAAAGGGGAGGGCATCGGATATTTTTCGGTATTCGTGAATGTGGCCATGGTTATCGGGCCGTTCCTCGGCCTGACGATTCTTGATTTATGGGATAAGAACGGTTATTTTATCTTTTTAAGTCTTTGTGCCTTATTAAGTTTTTATGTGGCAAATCGCAAACAGTTAGACGATTCCTTGGCGTTGCCGCAATTGGCTAAAAAGCGACCATGGAATTTTGATCGTTTCTTTGAACGTACTACCTTGCCATGGGCTGTTATCGGTGTTTTTATCAGTTTTACCTATTCCGGTGTATTGGTCTTTGTACCGATTATGATGACTAATATGGGAGAGGGCACAATGGCCAGCATATTCTTCGTCTTGTTTGCTTTGACCATAGTGGTAACCCGACCATGGGTAGGTCATGCTTTTGATCATTTAGGGGCGAATATATTAATTTATCCGGGATTTATTCTCTATGGCATCGGTATCATCATTTTGAGCTTTGCCACGACGCCTTGGTGGATTGTTGCGTCGGCTCCGATTATCGGCTTGGGTTACGGTGCTATCAGTCCGGCGTTTCAGACATTGGGCGTGCAAGCTGCTGCCGCTGAACGTGCCGGTGCAGCCAATGCAACGTACTTTTTATCGTTGGATATCGGCGTAGGTTTGGGCTCCGCTATTTTGAGTTTAGTCATAGGCTGGGTTGGCTTTGAACTGATGTATCAACTTAATGCAGCTATTGCTTTGATAGGATTGTTTATTTATCACTTCTATGTGAAACGTTTCTATCAACGCGTGGCGTAAAATTATAATAGTCAAAATCAATAAACCGCAACATTAGATGATATTTATATCACTGATAGTTGCGGTTTTTGTTGTGTAAGAGAAGATAAATGTGTAATGCAGTTGACACTATTTGGGCGGGTTGATAGTATAGTACTAATATACTGATGACTTAAATCCTAAAAGAAATTTACGGTTGACTATGTATCTTCGGGATAAATATTTTAAGGAGGTATTTCATGTCAGAAAAAAGAAATGAATTGGTGGAACGTTTTTTAAATATGCTCAGGTGCCTTCGCAAAGTAAAGGTAATGGCGGTAAGCAAATACCTAGTACAGAATCACAATGGGATATGATTCATTTATTGCGTGAAGAGTGTGAAGAGCTTGGCTTAACGGACTTACATGTCAGTAGCAAAGCAGTCCTCACGGGACGCTTGCCTGCTCATTTACCTGATGGTTTTGCGGGACTGTGCCGGTAATCGGTTTTTGTGCACACGTAGATACGGTGGATGTGAGCTTATCACCTGAAGTGCATCCGCAAATTATACGTAATTATGATGGTGGGGACATTATCCTGAATGAAGCACTCGGTATTATAATGAAGCGGACGGAACATCCGGAATTGCCCCGGTATGAAGGACAGGATATCATTGTTTCTGATGGAACCAGTGTTTTGGGGGCAGATAATAAATCAGCTATTGCTAATATAATGACTGCTTTGAATACATTAATAAAAGAGCCTTCACGCTATCATGGTGATATATATGTGGCATTTGTGCCCGATGAAGAAGTGGGATTAATTGGTGCCAAAAATATAGACTACAAAAAGTTTCCGGTTGATTTTGCTTATACGATTGATTCGTGTGAATTGGGAGAAATTGTGTATGAAACATTTAATGCCGGAACCGCTACGGTAACAATTCATGGAGTGAGTGCCCACCCTATGAGTGCTAAAGGTGTTTTGGTTAATCCCACATTGCTGGCAGTGGATTTTATTAATATGTTTAATAGAGAGGAAACTCCGGAATGTACTGAAGGCAAAGAAGGTTATATTTGGTGCAAAGGTGTTCAATCCAATCAATCAACAGCCATTGTGACTCTGAATATCAGAGACCATGATAAGGTAAAATACGAAGCAAAAAAAGAGTTGATCGAAAAAATACGGCAAAACTTCAACAGCAATATCCTCGAGCAACGGTTTCTTGTGAAATAAGTGATGTTTACGGCAATATAGCGGAGGCGATTACGGATGAAAATAAAAAAGCAATCGATTAGGTGTATGAAGCTATGGCGCGTTTAGGGATTACACCTAAAACTATTGCTATGCGCGGTGGTACAGATGGATCTTTTATTTCGACAAAAGGTATATTGACGCCTAATTATTTCACCGGTGCTCATAATTTTCATTCTAGGTTTGAATTTTTGCCAATAAACTCATTTTACAAATCTTATGAAATGACATTGACATTGATTCAATTGGGTTATGAAAAATCTAATTCATAAGAGATAATAAATAACATTTTTTATATTGAAAAAAATAGAAGAAGTTGCTATTATTATGGTAGCGAGTATACTTTTTTATTAATGAAATGGGGGGGCGTTCTTATGTCTGAAATTAAAAAAGTAGAAGAACATTTATTAGAAAAGAAAACTGAACGTTTAAACGATATTAAAGATTCTTTGAATTTGGGTGAAAAACAGCCGGAAGAAGAAGCTGTAAAAGTTGATACCGGTAATGTTGTTTACGACAAACTTTTGAAAAAAGAAATTAAACGAATGAATGTACAGGAAGAAGAATTAGGTTTAAAGAAATAATAGTGGTAAATAATTGCTGACTATTAAGAAACATAACAATTAGCAGGATTAAGAGGCTGTAACTATATAAAGCATTAAGCTTTATAGCAGTTATGGCTTCTTTTTTTATAACTACACATTATGTGCGATCACTTTTTAAGATAAAATTTATAAAAATAGTTGATAGAGTTGATTTTTTACTATATTATATTGAGTAGAGAATAATTTTGGTTCTTTGTTAGTGTATAGTTTTTTGAAAAAAGGGGTGGAGTGTATGAAACTTTGGAAGAGTGCAATTTTTGCATTAGGTGTGTTAGGGGCATTAAATTTCGGTGGCACATTTGAGGTAAATGCAGCGGACTGGTATTATTTGGGGGAAAGCTATGATGGGGAGCAATACTCTGTAGATAACAGCTCGGTGGTCAAAGATGACAAAGAAGCAGTGGTATGGATTCGCGTAAATAATCCGAATGGCGAGTATTACTTAGAACGCGTTCGTTTGAATCGAAATAATTTCACCATACAAACATTGGATGTGAAACCGTTTTATTCTGACGGAACACCGTATGCTGAAGATGAATATTATTTTGACACTTCCGTAGATTCGATTCCGCCTGACAGTATGGGTGAAGAATTGTACCATTTGCTGTGGGAAAATAAATAATATATGGAACACCAGAGACGTTAATGGTATATGGCTTTAATTGCTATAAAATAATTAACGTCTCTTTTTTTATGCATACATATTCCATTTGGTTATTTGTTAACTTGAGTATGTTTTGTTATTATCAAATTAGGTATAATATCTAAAAAAATTAATTTGATGCATATTTATTTTCTAATTTTATATAAAAAGGGTCATCGCAATGAAATTTTTAGTTAAAGTAGGGCTTTTGGCGATACTTCTTATTGTGTCATTTATTTTGGCATTTCAGTTTGGTGCTATATATATTCCTTTACAAACGGTTCTTGCAAGCATTTGGCAAAATATGTTGACTGTACTAAATCAATTTGGCTTGGTTTCCGGTGATAGTTTGCACGCAGCTCAAGCTTCCGGTGTTGTTATCTCTGACATGACGAATACCATGTTATGGGAGATCAGAGCACCTCGTTTGATTTATTCCATAATAACGGGTATCGGTTTAGCTTTAGTTGGTTTATTGATGCAGACAGTAACTCGTAATGCATTAGCCGATCCGTATGTACTTGGTGTTTCATCCGGTGCCAGTGCCGGCGCCGTGTTTGCGATTATTACCGGTGGTTTGGCTTTTTTGGGCAGTTTTAATGTGCCCCTGTTTGCTTTTTTCGGGGCTGCTTTATCAATTGTAATGGTGCTCATTTGTGTCGGTAAAAGCAATAGTCCTATTAAGTTGATTTTAATCGGTATGGGGATGAGCGGTATTTTTTCCGCCTTAACCATGATTATTATTTACGGTGCCAAGCATGAAGCACAGGTGCGTAGCGCTATGTTTTGGATGCTCGGCAGTTTTGCCGGTATTCAGTGGAATGATTTGCCATTTTTGACCGTTGTAGTTGGATTGTATTTAGTGGCTATTTTTATTTTCCGCCATGATTTGGATATTTTATTGTTGGGGAATAATGAAGCGAGTCAAATGGGGTTGTCTATTAAAAAGATTCAGCTTGGCATTGTGTTAAGTTCATCTTTTGTCATTGCTACCTTGGTTGCCAAAGTAGGCATAGTAGGTTTTGTGGGGCTTATTATTCCACATTTAGCTCGAATTATGGGTGGCCCTAAACATGGGCATACCATCATCTGTTCTACCCTGATAGGTGGGATTGTAATGATTTGGGCTGATGTGTTTTCACGGGCATTGTACAGTCCGGAGGAAATTCCGATTGGTGTCTTAACGTCATTATTGGGGGCGCCTATATTTATTTGGATTATTATGAAACGGTATCGATATGAAAACTAGTTTTACAATTTCAGACTTATCATTTCGTTATGGCACGACTGATACGTTGCAACATATTTCCTTAATGTTGCCCAAAAATAAAATTATAGGTATCATCGGTCCAAACGGTTGCGGCAAGTCCACTTTGTTGGCTCATTTGGGACGCTTAAAACCTTCACATGGGATTATTCGATTAGATGATAAGTATATTGAAGAGTATTCGGCGCGGGCCTATGCGCAAAAAGTGGCCATGTTGTCGCAATTGCGAAGCAACATGGTGGAGGATTTTTTAGTAAAAGATTTGGTGTTAATGGGGCGCTATCCGTATAAACCGCAATTCGGCAATTATAATACCACCGACCATCAAATGGTGGCCGATGTGATGAAACAAATAGGTATCGCGCATTATGCGGAGACTAGCTTAAGTCATCTGTCAGGTGGTGAACGGCAACGCGTATTTATTGCCAAAGCATTGGTACAGCAACCGGAAGTATTATTGCTGGATGAGCCGACCAATCATTTGGATATGAAATATAAAATTGCTCTTATGGAGATTTTAAAACAATTTGAGGGGACTACAGTTGTAGTGCTGCATGATTTAAACTTAGTGGCTCGTTATTGTGATTATGTAATTCTCATGCAAAACGGGCGGGTTGTGGACTACGGTGAGCCGGCAAAGGTGATGCAAGTCGATCAGTTGTCATCGGTGTTTGAGGTTCCGTTCCATAGTGAGCATCATGACGGCATATTGTATCTATATTATTAATCAGCATGCGTTGCATGTTCATTGTTTTTTTATTGGTTTTTTGAAAGGAAGTGTAATTGTGAAATTTACAAAGAAGTGGAAAGCGTTAGCTTTATTGACAGTGGCAGTAGGAGTGCTCGGTATTGCCGGTTGCGGTAGTGATAAAGTAAGTGATGCAGCAGCAGGAGCAGGTAAAGCCATCAGTTGGCAAGGCACTTATGATGGTGTAACAACAGATTTTAAAGTGACCGAATCGCCGAAACGTGCCGTATCTATGTCTCAGGCTACAACAGAAATGATGTTGCAATTAGGCTTGGAAAATAAGATGGTAGGTACTGCTTTTAAAGAGGAAGAAATCTATCCGCCATTACAGGCACAGTACGATAAAGTGCCTGTGTTGGCAGAAAAGTGGCCATCCTATGAAGTATTTATGGCAGCTAAACCTGATTTTGCTACCGGTTGGCCTGACTCCTTCAGCAAACGAGCTATTCCGGCTGAAAAGCTAATCTCGCAAAAAGTAAATCTTTGGTTGCCTGAATCCATGTTGTCCACTAAGGCTGATTTGGAAACGAACTTCAATGATATGTTGATGTTAGGTAAAATCTTTGGCGTAGAAGATAAAGCTGAAGCATGGGTTAAATCACAGCGTGATTTGTTAGCCGGTGTTCAAGGTAAAATTAAAGACTTACCGCGCAAACGCGTATTTATCTATGACTCGGAAGATGGTCAACCGTTTACTGCTTTTGAAGGGTATACGACTAACATCCTTAAACTTATCGGTGCCGACAATGTTATGAGTGGTTTAGGGGTCGACAAGACTTGGGCAAAAGGTTCTTGGGAAACTGTAATTGCAGCTAATCCAGATTATATCATTATCGCCGATTACGGAACTTCCATTCGTAATGATGATGACTTCCAAGCAAAAATCCAAAAATTAAAGAGCAATCCGCAGTTACAGGATATTAATGCGATTAAGAACAATCACTTTATTCGCGTAAAACTATCTGAAATTACACCGGGTGTTCGTACAGTAGAAGCGTTGAAACGTTTAGCTGAAGAAATTCATGGTATTACGATCCAGTAAGATTACATTATTAAGCTATTAATTGACATATAGCAATGAAGACTATATTGATGAAAGTACAGGTGTAGTTATTTATGAGGAGAGCCGTCCTTTGGCATGGCTCTCCTTTTATATTGTATTCACAGGGGGGCCTTTATATTGTCCTCGCAGGGAGATAGCATACATAGAGTATATGAGTATGTAGAGTGTATGAGCATATAAAGCATATATAACTCATGGCATATATAAGTGCATATAAGAGCATATAATGTGAATAGAGAAATATGCCGAATATACATCAAAATAAATTTCTCGCAAATTTCTCAAAAAAGTTAAAAATAGGGGTTGACGGCCTCGCCGAATTTTTGTTAGAATAATCAAGTCGTCAGTTGACGATAACACAACGCGGCAGCGTGTTGTGAGTGGTATCAATGTTTAAAACTTGTAAATAACTTGTAAAAAAGTTGTTGACATAAAAAACTAAAGATGCT